>Ga0255751_10002640_pt1 | contig 16650 bp, 22 predicted proteins | sample 071ome_20_FD_179951 | JGI IMG/M metagenome (GOLD analysis project Ga0255751, IMG submission 179951) | Coastal salt marsh microbial communities from the Groves Creek Marsh, Skidaway Island, Georgia - 071412BT metaG (version 2) | ecosystem: Environmental > Aquatic > Marine > Intertidal zone >...
TGCTGGTGCTGGTGGTCAATATGATTATGACTTCTCATTCCCAATCCGCATCCCAGAGAAATCTGATATTGATCTAAGATTGACAACCAGATCAAACAATGGTCGTTATACAGCAGCATTTGATTTACTGCTACTAACCGAGGTATAAATATGAAGTCGTTCAAACAGTTAAGGCATGAGCTCAACGAATCAGCCTGGACCAGAAAAGAAGGACAGAACAAAAAAGGAGGACTCAACGAAAAAGGACGCAAGTCTTACGAGAGAGAAAATCCTGGATCTGACCTCAAAGCACCAAGCAAGAAGGTTGGAAATCCCAGGAGGGCATCCTTCTGCGCTAGAATGAAAGGCATGAAGTCTAAACTAACTAGCAAGAAAACAGCTAAGGATCCTGACAGCAGAATTAATAAATCTTTAAGAGCCTGGAATTGTTAATTTGATATGAAAAGTGAAATTCTTTCGTTATTTCCCACACCGATACAAAGATCTCAATATTTTTTAGACTTAACGGATAGTTTAGATTATATTGATACTATTGAATATAGAAGCAATGATACAAATCAACAATCTGTTGATACATTTATCCTAAATTCAGATCCATTTAAAAAAATCAAGAAGTTTATTGACTGTAGACTTCTTGAATACGCTAATAATATTTTAGCAACGAATCATAAACTGAATATAACTCAGTCATGGATTAATAGAAGTGCTTCTGGAGGATCTCATAAAATACATAACCATCCAAATAGTATTGTTAGTGGGGTATTTTATTTGCAGTTAGAAAATGATATGCCGCAAATATCTTTTTACAAAGATGTAGTTTCTCAATTTCATCTTAGTCAGAAATATATTACGGATTTTACAACAGATTATTTTTCGTTGCTTGCAGAATCTGGAACGCTATTACTTTTTCCCAGTCACCTGAAACACGCAGTTCCACAAAATAAATCCACAAAAGAAAGAATTAGTCTATCTTTCAACACTTTTTGTAGTGAATCTTTAGGAAATATTGAAGGTTTAACATATTTACCCCTCTGACTTTATAATTATAAAGAGTATTTTTTACTATGATGAAATTCAATTCCGACGACATCACAAGACTTATTCGTGCGTGTAGAAATTACCAGGAAGAGACTGGTTCTGAATACATGTGGGAAGAGTATGAGAAACTTATTGACAAACTTTCATATTACGAAGAAGAGAACAACGTAGGATAGTGTACAGAGAACCGCATCTCCAGAAAAAATCAGATGAGTGTGCCGCATTATGGAGGGAGTGGTTTCGCCTGAAAGAAAAAAAGCATTAGGTGCGCCAGAGGCGAGACAGATCTGGTGCCAATGTGCTGACGAACTTGGCGAGATGATAAGTCAGGAAGTCAAAACAAATTCACGTTACAAAGGGCTTCAACTGTTTCCTGGGAAGGAGGATCCTCCTAGATAACATAGTTGTATAAGTTATATGAAGTTTCTTTTTGCACTTCTCGCAACACTATTCCTAGCAGCACCTGCATGGGCAGTTGACGTTCAAATGGGATTTGGTGGCAATTTAGTATTTGAACCCGCAGAGGTTACTATTGCAGCAGGAGAATCTGTTCATTTTGTAAACAACATGCTACCTCCACATAATGTGGTTGTAGAAGATCATCCAGAAATCTCACATGAAGGTCTCGCAATGATGCCAGGTGAGGAGTTTGATGTAACCTTCCCCGAGGCAGGTGACTATACTTACTGGTGTGGTCCTCACAAAGGTGCTGGCATGATTGGTACTGTGCATGTTGAGTGATGAAAAAGTTCAACGTTGTTGTACTAGAAATCACCATTGCAATTATTGACTATCTTTATAGAGGTAGAGACTATCAACGTTTTTGGGTGCTTGAGGAAATCGCTCGGGCACCCTATTTTGCGTTCTTAAGCGTATTACATTTTCGTGAGAGCATGGGACTTCGTGGTCCTGAGCATCTATATTTGATGAAAGAGCACTTTGCACAATCCATCAATGAAACAGAGCATCTGGAATACATGGAAAGTCGGGGCGGTAATCTTTATTTTATTGATCGCTTTGTTGCCAAACACCTCGTTCTTATCTACTATTGGAGCAACGTGGTTTATTATTGGGTGGCTCCTCGCGCTGCTTACCATTTGTCCTATGAAGTAGAGGTTCATGCCGCTACGACATATGCAAAGTATCTCGCTTTGAACGGACATGATGACAAGATTCTTGAGATCTTGAATGATGAATTAACCCACGCTCATGAATTACAAAAAGCAATGGAGATGATTTGATGTTTAAGAACTGGGGAAAGGATGTAGAACCTCCCGAAAGAATAACAGAAGAAAGAGTGCAGGAGATGATTGATGCTGCAATACGCAAACATAATCGTAATGCTTCAATTATTAGTATGTGTGTTGGTTGGGTTGTTCTTGCACTTTTTGCTGAGGGTCTGCTCAGACTTATCGGAGTGATTCCCCCTGTTTTGCCATGGCTCAATATCACATTGTAGAATGGGCGGGGGTAATCACCCTGTTCTTATTTGGCATAACTATGATATGTCAAGGTCATTTTATCATAACGGGCAAGCATGGATACAAACATGCTGAACGCGAGAATAAAAAAATGGCAGATGCCCGTAAACAAATAGAAGAATTATTTAAAGAAAAATGAAAGTAGGTATTATTGGATTAGGTCGCATGGGAGAAGGCATGTCCCGCCGCCTAATCAAAGCAGGACACGAAGTATGGGGTTACAGAAACAACTATGCAAAAGCTGAAGAACAATATGAAAAGGGTTATATCAGTGGATGTGCCGCTTCTGTGGAAAGCCTTGTTCAAGTAGTGCATTCAAACAAAACCACTGGAGAAACCCCTGGTGTCTTCATGATGGTTGTACCAGCAGAAACAGTAGAGGACACAATCAATGACTTACTACAATTTTGTGTGGAGGGTGATATTATTATTGATCATGGCAATTCCAATTTTAAGGACACTCGCAAGAGGGCAGAAAGGCTTGCTAAGTTGGGCATCCAATATATTGACTGTGGTACTAGTGGTGGTGTTTATGGCTTGGAGCGTGGATACTGTCTTATGGTTGGTGGCGGAAATACTGCGGTCGCCACTTGTGCGCCTATCTTTAGAGCACTCGCCCCAGGTATCGGGGCTGCCCCTCGCACTAATCCTTTAAGTCGCGAGACCAGTGCAGAATATGGTTGGTTACATTGCGGTGGTCCTGGTGCAGGTCACTTTGTAAAGATGGTCCACAACGGGATTGAATACGGTATAATGCAAGCATATGCCGAAGGTTTCAACATTCTCCATGAAGCAAACGCTGGTTCTAAGTATGTCAAAGAAGGAGATGCAGAAGTTGCCCCAATGGACAACCCTGCCGATTATTGCTATGACATTGACTGTGCTGAGGTGGCTGAGTTATGGCGTCGTGGTTCTGTGGTTGGGTCTTGGTTACTTGATCTTACCGCTGATGTTCTACGGAGCAATAACAACCTTAATAATTTCGGTGGGGGGGTCAGCGACTCTGGCGAAGGTCGTTGGACTGTCCATGCTGCTGTGGATCTTGGCGTACCCGCTCCTGTCATCAGCACTGCGTTGTATGAACGTTTTAATTCGCGCAATCTTGGCGCTTTCGCATCCAAGATTCTAAATGGAATGAGATTTATGTTTGGTGGTCATCATGTTAGGTAATGCGCTACTATGGATCTCAATACCCTTTGTATGTGCCACCATCTGGTTTGGAGCATATAAAGGTGAAACTCAATACTACGACAGCGACGACTACGATGGAAACGGAACTGCTCACTAAAGGAATTGTTATCTTCGGAGCAACGGGAGACCTTTGTAAGAAGAAACTAATCCCAGCATTATACAAACTATGGAGGAAAGATCTTTTACCACATAATTTTTTAATTACTGGTTGCTCTAGAAGAGATCCTGGAGCAAGATTTTGGAAAGAATCTCTTGGCGATTATCCAGAAGAATTCCTACGTCAACTAGATTACGTTTCGGTAGATCTAGACAATCCAGATACTTTATCACATCTTCCCGATTATCTACACGATAACACCTATTTTTTATCTGTACCCCCAGAAAGATATGAGAATGCTATCATCAATCTCAAAGAAGCAGGAAGACTCAACGATTCAGAAAGATCCCGTATTGTTATTGAAAAACCCTTTGGGTACGATCTTAAATCTGCTAGTGCTCTACAGTCTGTGGTGGAGCGAAATCTACGCGAAAAACAAGTCTATCGCATTGACCATTATCTCGGTAAAGATACTGTTAATAATATTCTTGCCACTCGCTTTAGCAATATATTATTGGAGCCACTCTGGAATCGCCAGTACATAGAAGAGGTTCAGATCTTTGCGACTGAGACATTCGGATGTGATGGTCGTGCTCAATACTATGAGACTGCTGGTGCTGTACGCGATATGCTACAGAATCATATCTTACAGGTGTTTTCCCTGATTGCCATGGAACCTCCTTGCAAGATGGATGCAAGAGAAGTTCGCCGCGAAAAAACGAAAGTTCTTGCTGCCACTCGTTTAAAGGAGGATACGATCTTTGGACAATACATTGGTTATCGTGATGAGGAGGGCGTTGATCCTAACAGCGGTACTCCTACCTATGTTGCTGGTACTTTATACTGTGATAACTGGCGTTGGGAGGGAGTTCCTTTTCGCTTTATGACTGGCAAGTGTATGCCTTATGGATGTGTAGAAGTTGTTATTAAATTAAAAGTACCTCCGCTTAAATTATACGAGGGCGAAGTAAATGATCGTATCGTTATGCGTTTACAGCCTAATCCTCATCTTGATATCCGTATGGATATCAAAGCACCTGGATTAAATGATGATCTAGAAGTTGCAACATTGACACACGCTTATCCCCAGGACAGAGCAGTTGATGGATACGAAAAACTTTTGTATGATGCTATCAATGGTGATCAGTCACACTTTGTACATGCAGATGAGGTAATGGAATCGTGGAGAATTGTAGATGACCTTCTATGTACTGGTAACACTTGTCCGATTCGGACTACTCCTTTCATTTATCATCCTGGCACTTGGGGTCCGCAGCATAAAACCGAAAGACTAGCTAAGTGGGATTATCCAGCATGATGCATCACGTACAATTATTCGTTAGACATACTATGGAGAATCCATTTGCTCTAGCAGTAATGTCTTTTGCCCTAGTCTTTGTTCCAATTTTAGGTATGTGGGCAGTTCATAAATACGGATGGGAACATTGGGAACCCTTTAGTCGTCATGAACCTCCTACTCCGCCCACTGAATGATATTAACGACCCCGTTTGGAGTGTGATCTTTAGTATCATACTGCTCCTAGCGGGGGTTTTTTATATCGTGGCATATATATTAGGAATTGATGAACGTGAATCTCATGGGAGCAATGACACCCCCGAGTCGGAAGAGTTGTTACAACTTCCGAGTGATAAAGATTAATAGAGTAGTTGATGGGGACACAATTGATGTCACGATTGATCTTGGATTTGACCTTTATAAAAAAGAAAGGGTCCGAGTGGCAGGAGTGGACACACCAGAAAAACGAACTAAGGACGCTGAAGAAAAAGTATTGGGATACGATGCCACCAACTGGCTTAAGGACAAGCTTGAGGGTGCTATCAGTGGCGACGATGATCTTGTTATCCGTACTGAGCTTGTTGGCGGTATGGGCAAGTATGGGCGTCTTCTCGGGTGGCTCTACATTGGAGATGCAGAAATTTCACTCAATGAGCAAATGATTACAGAAGGTTACGCTTGGAGTTACGATGGCGGAACCAAGAAAAAAGACTTTGAAGAACTCAGAGAAATCAGACGTGCCAATGGATCTCTCTAAAAGTAACCAGTATATTATAAAGTTGTAATGTTTATGTAAAGAGACACTTATAAAATCGTAATATAAATTTACACTATTTTTTCCTAGATACACTATACTAAGTGTAGCTGGATGTAACACATGATGTACGGAACTTACATGATCCTCGTCTTTGTTTTAATCCTCTTTGCCGTTGGCGGGGTTGAAGCAACGATGAGGTTTTTTGCTTATGTTGATCTCCAGTTACGTTTTGCGTGGATTAGATTTAGAATGGAAATGATGCGTAGAAAACTACACCGTCAACTTTCTAAAGACACCGCGAACATTGAAAAAATGCTACAGGAACTCAACAAATGAACGATAAAGAACTGTCCGATCTATCTGTGAGTAGAGCGGAATGTCCGAAGTGTGGTGCTGTCTGGATTAACGGACAACACTACTGGTCTGGCACAGGTAAGAAAGGAAATGAATTGGACCTTGCTGGACTCGTTTGTAATAAACTAGGAAACCACCAGTGCATCAATCCCAAGAGAGGATCTGATGGTGGAGACACCTGGGCAAAAAGATTGGAAGTCATTGAAAAAGATTTTCCAGAAGATAAGAAAAAAATGGAAGATTTTTATAACGAATAATCTTAAAATAAATAGTCCAGTAGTGGACTGATTTTCGTGGCAACTAATAGTGATGTATATTTGGGTAACCCGAACCTGAAGAAGGCGGGAACTCCAATTCAGTTTACAAAGAAGCAAATTGATGAATGGATCAAATGTAAAAATGATCCTATCTATTTTGCTATGAATTATATTCAGATCATCTCTCTTGATGAAGGTCTAGTGCCTTTCAAGATGTATGATTTTCAAAAGGAAATTCTACGTGACTTCCATGAGAATAGATTCAACATTGCAAAACTTCCTAGACAGACTGGCAAGTCAACCACCGTTGTTGCCTATCTTCTTTATTATGCTATCTTCTACGATAGTGTTAACATTGGTATTCTTGCTAACAAAGCTAGTACCGCTCGTGAACTCTTAGGAAGATTACAACTTGCTTACGAAAATCTACCAAAGTGGATGCAGCATGGTATCCTGGTTTGGAACAAAGGTAATGTGGAGTTAGAAAATGGCAGTAAGATATTGGCAGCTTCTACGTCTGCAAGTGCTGTCCGAGGTATGTCGTTTAACATCCTCTTTCTGGACGAGTTCGCGTTCGTCCCAAATCACGTTGCTGAGCAATTCTTTGCCTCTGTTTATCCTACTATTACTTCTGGTAAAAGCACAAAAGTCATAATCATTTCCACGCCGAATGGCATGAACCACTTCTACAAGATGTGGGAAGATGCTAGGAGAGGTAAGAATGATTATGTTACTAATGAAGTCCACTGGTCGCAGGTCCCAGGAAGGGATGCCAAGTGGAAAGAAGAGACAATCAAGAACACATCTCCACGGCAGTTCTCTCAAGAGTTTGAGTGTGACTTCCTAGGATCTGCTGATACACTTATCAGTCCATCCAAACTACAGAACATCCCATTCCACGATCCCATAGCGAGCAATGCAGGACTTGACGTGTATGAGAGAGTGCAAAAGGATCACGAATACATTGTTACTGTTGACGTTGCCCGAGGTATCGGTGGCGACTACAGTGCTTTTATCGTGTTTGATATCACCACGATGCCGTATAAGATCGTTGCGAAGTACAGAAATAATGAGATTAAACCTGTACTCTTTCCCTCAGTAATTTTTCAAGTCTGTAAAGAATATAATAACCCTTACGTTTTGGTAGAAGTCAATGATATCGGTGATAGTATTGCTGCAACTCTCAATTACGATCTTGAGTATCCTAACGTCCTTATGTGTGCTATGCGTGGCAGAGCGGGTCAGATCGTCGGACAAGGATTCTCAGGAAACAAAACACAACTAGGTGTCAAGATGAGCGTGACCGTGAAGAAAATTGGTTGCGCTAACCTCAAAGCAATTATTGAAGAGGACAAACTACTCTTTAATGACTTCCAGATCTTCCAAGAGCTTACCACATTTGTTCAGAAGAAACAGGCATGGGAAGCAGATGAAGGATACCATGATGACCTTGTAATGTGTATGGTTCTCTTCGCATGGTTAGTCATGCAAGAATACTTTAAAGAAATGACGGATCAAGATATCCGAAGGAGAATTTATGAAGAACAGCGAAATCAAATTGAGCAAGACATGGCTCCTTTTGGGTTTATTGATGATGGCATGGGTGACGATACCTTCATTGACGCAGACGGCACCGTTTGGGAGTATGGAACGACACAAGAAGAAGTATCATACATGTGGAATTACTGATGAATATAGAAGATCAATTCTCACTAGACCATCTGATCTTTACAGAAAGGAAATGTAGATCATGTGGTATCACTAAAGAATTGATGAATGATTTCTATAAGATTAGAAAAAACCGAACAACTCCGTCAGCATATTCATACGAATGCAAGGAATGTACTAAGAAAAGAGTGCTTAAATCAAGGAACTTGGATAGTAAAAGATGGGAGTATCCTGACTGGTAGTGTGTTCGTGCAGTGTTTCCCCCCTGAAAGACTCCCAAAGAATAAATAATTTCAGATCTATTCTGATTTTTCTAAAGGAGATTAAAGATGGCAAGTCAAGTCTCGCCTGGTGTTATCCTTAGGGAACGCGACCTTACAAATGCTAATATTACTGGTGCCTCAAGCATCACTGCAGCGTTTGCGTCGTCTTTCCAAAAAGGACCCATCGGTGAAATCGTATCAATCAATAATTTAAAAGATTTCGTTTCCACCTTTGGCGAGCCCAAGGAAGCGAATGCAGAAGACTGGTTAGTCGCTTCTGAGTTTCTTGGATACGGCGGTAGTCTGGCAGTTGTTCGTGCTGAGACTGGCGTCTTAAATGCAACCGCAGACGGTAGCGCAGTTCTAATTAGAAACGAAGATGACTGGACCGCAGGTGTTGGAACTGGGGAAAGATATGCAGCAAGAACTGCTGGTTCCCATGGTAACGCTCTGCTAGTTGTAGCAGTTGACCGTGGTGCTGACCAGATTCTAACTCTGGCATCTGCCCCAGCAACTACTGCTGCTAACACCGCTTTCACTACTGTGAGCGGAAAGGCAGGTAGAATTTATTCATGGAATGCTTCCACGAATGAACTTGCAGTCATCCTAGAAAATCCTTCAACTCTCCTCACAACTTCCGAGATCTTTGACGAACCAGGAGATGGTGTTGTATCAGCAGTTACTGCTGGTGCCTATGCTGGTGTTGGTACACAGAATGGTGTTCACACTGTAGATCCTACTGGTGGTTCTGGATCTGGTCTAAGAGTTGACGTTACCATTGACGCTGGTGGTGCTGTAACAGGCGTTGCTATCGTTAGCGGTGGTACTGGATATGCTCAAGGCGACACAGTTACTTGCCCAGCAGCAAACCTAGGAACAGGTGCTACTGCTGATCTAACCCTCACGATCAATACTGTAAGCGATGACAACATCGCAATCACAGGTGTTAAAGACTGGTACACAAATACCGAAATCGGTTCAACTGGTCTAAAACTATCTGCAGTTGGTCCTCGCCCTGGAACTTCAGAATTTGCTTCTTCTAGAGGTCTATCATACGACGAAGTTCACATTGCTGTCATTGACGCAACTGGCGATATTTCTGGTGCTGCTAATACAGTTCTAGAGAGAAAGACATACCTCTCCAAACTATCCGATGCTAAGAGTGCTGAAGGCGCTAACATCTATTACAAGGATATCGTAAACACTGAGTCTGAATACATCTTCCACGGTGCAGACTTGACTGGTCTAGTAGAGCCAACCTCCGCAGGTGGTGGCGTTGCATGGGGTCAGGCATCAAGTGCTCTTTCTTCTGGAGACAAGTTGCTCCTAGCAGCACTTAACACAGAAACTCTTTCTGGTGGTACTGACGATTATTCATACACTGCTGGTGAAGTAACCTCAGCGTATGACCTTTTTGCAGATACCGAAGCAGTAACCGTTGACTTCCTCCTCATGGGTGGATCAATGGGATCTGAGTCAGACACTCTAACCAAGGCACAGAAGGTTGTTGCACTTGCTGCAGCGAGAAAAGATTGCATCGCTTTCGTATCTCCTCACAAGTATAACCAGATCGGTGTTGGTGGTGCTGCTCTTGCTGCTGCGGACCAGAGAACAAACACAATCAACTTCTTCAACTCAATCACATCTACTTCATACGCAGTCCTAGACAGCGGATACAAGTACATGTATGACCGCTTCAATGACAAGTACCGTTATGTACCTTGCAACGGTGACGTTGCTGGTCTATGTGTTAACGTTTCCGAGACAGTCGCTGACTGGATTCCTCCCGCAGGTCTAAACCGTGGTGGCATCAGAAACGTTATTAAACTTGCATTCAATCCTAACAAGGCAGATAGAGACGAACTCTATCAAAACAGAATCAACCCAATCGTTACCTTCCCAGGTACTGGTGCTGTTCTGTTTGGCGACAAGACTGCTCTCGCAGCACCATCTGCGTTTGACAGAATCAATGTTCGTCGCTTGTTCCTCAACGTTGAGAAGAGAGTTGAGAACCTCGCTAAGGGAGTTCTATTTGAAATTAACGACGAAACCACTCGCGGTGGATTCCTTTCTGCAATCAATGCTTACCTCAATGAGATTCAAGCACAGCAGGGTATTACAGATTTCCTAGTTATCTGTGACGCCACAAACAACACTGCTGATGTTGTTGATCGCAATGAGTTTGTTGCGGAACTTTTCATCAAACCAACCCGCTCCATCAACTACGTAACAGTAACCTTTACTGCAACTAGAACTGGGGTTTCATTCAGCGAAGTCGTTGGACGCTGATTTTTCCGTTAAATACTAAAGAAGGAGTAATTAAATCCCATGGCAACCGTTAACAGTAAACTATCAGGATTCCTGAGTCAGGTTAAGCAGGGTGTTAGACCCAACATGTTCAAGGTGGAATTCACATTCCCCGATGGAGTTGATGCAGGAGATGGCACTCTAGCATCATACATGTGTAAGTCAGCAGCACTGCCTGCTTCCAACATTGGAGTTATTGAAGTTCCTTTTAGAGGAAGAACCGTCAAAATTGCTGGAGACAGAACGTTTGATAACTGGAGTGCTACATTCATCACAGACAGAGACATGAAGATTCGTGCTCAGTTTGAAAAGTGGATGGAGCAAATGAACTCACACGATCCAAACACCGCAGCACTTGCTGATCCATCAGACACCACTGGATACACCAGACAAGTTATCGTAAGACAACTTGATAAGGATAGTTCAGAGGGTGGTGCAGAACTCAGATCATACAAACTATGGTATGCGTTCCCAACCAGTGTTTCTGCAGTTGATCTCGCTTATGACAGCAACGATCAGATTGAAGAGTTCAGTGTTGAGTTCCAATATTCATATTGGACAGTTGCATCCACAGGTAGTGGTGATGACTCCAAGACTGGACCTAGCAATATTTCTATTAACTAAATAGTAATAGCATTCTGATTTGAATAGTAATGAGTCAATTATTTGGCTTCCAAATCAACCGTAAGGAGGGTCAGAAGGGTCAGTCCCCTGTCCCTCCTTCTGCTGATGAACCAGTTTCAATTGCAGCAGGTGGTTATTTTGGAACGTATGTAGACACAGACGCTACTGCAAGAAACGAGTTTGAATTAATTCGTAGGTACAGAGACATGTCTCTGCATCCTGAGGTAGATTCTGCTGTGGATGAGATTGTCAACGAATTTGTTGTTAGCGATGCTAATGACAGTTGCGTTGAAGTTGACCTCAACAACTTAGAAGTTGGAGCTGGTGTAAAGAAAAAAATTCGTGACGAGTTTGACAGAATCAAACAGATGTTGAACTTTGACAATCGCGCTCACGAAATTATTCGTAGTTGGTATATTGACGGTAAACTATACTACCATAAAGTTATTGATCTAGACAACCCAAAGAAAGGTATTCTAGAACTTCGTTATATTGATCCGCTCAAGATTCGTAAAGTCAGGCAAAAACTCAGTAATGGTTCTGACGATCCTAGAGTCAATAGAGCACTGAAAGGAACTGCCCTAGAATACGAGTGGGGCAATTATATTGATTATTTCCTGTACAATCCCAAAGGATATCTAAGAGGCGGAGCACTCGGTCCTGTTGGTGATATGTCAAATTCCCAAGGAATTAAGATTGCCGCAGATTCTATCGCATTCTGTTCCTCGGGACTACAAGATCTTAACAAGAGAATGCATTTGAGTTTCCTACACAAAGGAATCAAGTCTCTCAACCAACTCAGAATGATTGAGGATGCTCTTGTTATCTACAGATTGTCTCGCGCACCTGAACGTAGAATTTTCTACATTGACGTTGGCAATCTACCAAAGGTCAAAGCGGAACAATATCTCCGTGATGTGATGGCACGTTATCGTAACAAACTTGTTTACGATGCCAGCACTGGCGAGATCCGTGACGACAAAAAGCACATGAGTATGCTTGAAGATTTCTGGTTACCTCGTAGAGAGGGTGGACGTGGCACTGAGATCACAACTTTACCTGGCGGTCAGAACCTAGGCGAACTCAAAGATGTTGAGTATTTCAAGAAGAAACTTTATAACTCTCTCAACCTTCCCCCTTCTCGTCTTACCGACGATAACAAAGGATTTAACCTCGGTAAAACAACTGAAGTCCTCCGTGACGAACTCAAATTTACCAAGTTTATCGGAAGACTTCGTAAGAGATTTAGTGAACTCTTCCACGATATTCTCAAGACCCAACTCATTCTCAAAGGAGTAATTTCTCCTGAAGATTGGGATGACATGAAGGAGCATATCCAGTATGACTTCCTGTTTGACAACCATTTTAATGAGTTGAAAGAGCAAGAACTAATGATGCAGCGCATCAATCTTGCAACTCAAATGGATCCTTTTGTCGGAAAATACTTCTCTATTGAATATATTCGTCGTCAAATTCTACAGCAGAACGAGAAAGAATATAAAGAGATTGAAAAACAAATGCGCGGAGAGATTGACTCTGGTCTTGCAATGAATCCTGCAGATGTCAATACATTTGACATGATGGACCGTCAGAATCAAGCGTTTGCTCCAGAAATTCAAGCGCAACAGGCAGACGATGCACAACAAAGAGGGCAAGAAGACTCTGAAATTGCACATCAACGTCAACTTCAATTGGCAAAAGCGCAACCCAAACCTTCTACTAATACTAAATAAAGAATAACGTCATGGATAATACAATGGATCAGGTTAATCCTGAAGCGGAAGTCGTGAACATCGTATCTGCTATCGCAGACAACGAAAGGGCAAAGGCAATTGATGCAATCCAAGATTTGCTCTATGCAAAAGCATCAGAAACACTGTCTACTTACAAGCAGACAGTTGCCAATACCTACTTTGATGAACCAGTAGAAGCGGAAACCAATGAAACTGATAACGGAAACGATTGAGAATGTTCAAGTCATCACCGAGGGAACTGGTGCTGACAAGAAACTATACATTGAAGGTGTCTTTCTTCAGTCTGAACTGAAGAATAGAAACGGTCGTGTATATCCTTTCCAAGTATTGGAGAGAGAAGTCAATCGTTATAACGAGGAGTATGTTAAAACTAAGCGTGCTCTTGGTGAGTTGGGTCATCCTGATGGTCCTACTGTCAACCTTGATAGAGTTTCCCACAGAATTACCGAGCTTAGAGCAGAAGGTAATAACTTCATGGGCAAAGCCCAAATCCTAGATACTCCCATGGGTAAGATTGCAAAGTCTCTCCTAGGCGAAGGTGTGCAACTTGGTGTATCCTCACGCGGAATGGGAAGTATTGACAGACGCGAAGATACCGCGTATGTCATGGATGATTTTATGCTAGCAACTGCTGCAGATATTGTAGCAGATCCCTCTGCACCAGATGCTTTCGTTAACGGAATCATGGAAGGTAAAGAGTGGGTTTGGGATAACGGAATCCTTAAGGAGTCCAAGGTTGCTAAATATCAACGTTACATGAGCGAGTCTACTCGCCAAAACCTAGAGGAGAGAACGCTTCAAGTGTTCCAAAACTTCCTCGCAGGTTTGTAATTTAATAAATAAACAATAGATAATCATAAGATTTACGGAAGGACTCAAAATGTCAGACATGTTAAACGAAAAGTTTGAGGAGTTTCTGGGCGAGCAGGAAATCGTTATGGAAGCGGGAGCACAGGATCCCATGCCTCGTGTAACTGCTTCAGTAATTCCTGGTACAGGTTCAGATCCCGCAGCAGTTTCGGGTGATCCACAACAGCGCGGCGGCGGCAAAGATCCAATGCCTACTGTTCCTACATCGGTTGCACCTAATCAGTCACAAACTGATCTTGGTGGTTCCCAGTCTGAACCCCTTCATTCTAACAAAGAAGAAGGCGAAGAGAATCCTGGCGCTAAAGCAGCAGCACCTGTATCACAGGACAGCAGCGTTACTTCAACCGCTGGCAAACCTGGCAAAGATCCACAACCATCTGTAGGCGCTGAAGTTGCATACGGAACTGGTAAAGGTCCCGACGTATCTTATCCTATCAAACCCGCATTTGAGAGCATTGACGTTTCTGACGACGTTAAGGCACTTCTTGAGGGAACCGAACTCTCCGAAGAATTTGCAGAGAAAGCAAAGACCATCTTTGAGGCGGCAGTCAAAGCAAAGATCTCGGAAGAGTATGACAAGCTTGTAGAGCATTTCGCTAACGAACTAGAGAAGCAACTTGAGTCTGCAAAGGCAGAACTCTCTGAGGAAGTTAACGGAACTGTAAACTACGCAGTCACTCAATGGCTAGAAGAGAATCAAGTAGCTGTTGACCGTGGCATCAGAAATGAGATCACTGAAGACTTCATCGCAGGTCTGAAGAATCTCTTTGAAGAGCACTACATCTCTATCCCCGACGACAAAGTTGACGTGGTAGAGGGTATGGCTGAATCAATTCGTGAGATGGAAGAGCGCCTTGACGAACAGGTCAAAGCAAATGTGAAACTACAAAATCGTCTAAATGAGTCTGCCAAACTCAACATTCTGAACACTGTTTCGGAAGGACTAGCAGATACTCAGAAAGAAAAACTCGCAGCACTTGCTGAGGGTCTAGAGTTTGTTTCCGAAGAAGCATTCTCCAAGAAAGTTGCAACCATTAAGGAGTCATACTTCAAGGAAGCAACTGCACCTGCAGCAGAGGTTGCAGATGAAACTCCAGTTGAGTCAGAAGAAATGTCACCAGCAATGGCAGCATATCTTCAGGCAATGAATCGCTGGAAGTGATTATAAATTAACCCCCTTATTTTCCAATCGGAGCTAAAAATGTTTAACGCACAAGCTCTAACAGAAAAGTGGGCACCTGTTCTAGGTCATGAAGGCTCATCCGCCATCACCGACAACTATAGAAAGAGTGTTACCGCTGTTCTGTTAGAAAACCAAGAAAGATTCATGCGCGAAGAGCGCGGTATGCTAGCAGAAGCTGGTGGTGCTGCAGGTAACTCTGCTGGTGCTATCGGTGGTAACGCACTCTCAGGTTCAGGTCTAACCACCCAGACTGGTGGTCTTGCTGGATTTGATCCTGTAATGATCAGCCTCATCCGTCGTGCAATGCCTAACCTCGTTGCTTACGATATCTGCGGCGTTCAACCAATGTCTGGTCCTACTGGACTAATCTTCGCAATGAAGTCACACTACGAAGGTCGTGGTGGTGTTGAGGCACTCTACAACGAGCCCGACAGCGACTTCTCTGCAGGTTATGACGCAACTGCAAACGCATACGATACTGCTAACCCAGTTGCTGGTAACGATCCTGGTCTACTCAACGATTCCCCTGCTGGAACCTATGACCGTGGCGTCACCCCAATGGCACGTGAAGATGCTGAAGCTCTAGGCGAAAGCGGCAAACTCTTCCGCGAAATGTCATTCAGCATTGAGAAGACTTCCGTTACTGCGAAGTCAAGAGCACTCAAAGCTGAGTACACCCTAGAACTAGCACAAGACCTCAAGGCAATCCATGGTCTTGATGCTGAGCAAGAACTCGCTAACATCCTTTCAAGCGAGATCCTTGCTGAAATCAACCGCGAAGTCGTTCGTACTGTATACACCATCGCTAAGCCTGGTGCTCAGAACAACGTTGCTAACGCTGGTCGCTTTGACCTTGACGTTGACTCAAACGGTCGTTGGTCCGTTGAGAAATTCAAGGGTCTAATGTTCCAGATTGAGCGTGACGCTAACGCAATCGCACAAGAGACTCGTAGAGGAAAGGGCAACTTCATCATCACTTCTGCTGATGTTGCTTCTGCTCTCGCTATGAGCGGCACCCTTGACTACTCCTCAGGTCTAACTGGCGCTGGTGGTCCTTCCATCGGTGAAGTTGATGACACTGGCAACCTCCTAGTCGGCACCATGAACGGTCGCATCAAGGTCTACGTTGATCCTTATTCTGCGAACGTCTCCAGCAGCCACTACTACGTTGTTGGTTATAAGGGTACTTCACCTTATGACGCAGGTCTCTTCTACTGCCCATACGTACCCCTCCAGATGGTCCGTTCAATCGGTCCTGACACCTTCCAGCCTAAGATTGGCTTTAAGACTCGCTACGGCATGGTTGCTAACCCATTCGTTGTCCAGTCTAACGGTACTCCTGATGCTGAAGCACTCACCGCTTCACGCAACCAGTATTATCGTCGTGTTAGAATTGAGAACCTCATGTGATTCTCATTCACAAATCAACACAAGGGACCCTTCGGGGTCCCTTTTTTATTAAATAGTATTACTTGCTTATAGGATAATGCCAAGAGGAAGAATGCAAAA
>Ga0255751_10002641_pt1 | contig 16643 bp, 14 predicted proteins | sample 071ome_20_FD_179951 | JGI IMG/M metagenome (GOLD analysis project Ga0255751, IMG submission 179951) | Coastal salt marsh microbial communities from the Groves Creek Marsh, Skidaway Island, Georgia - 071412BT metaG (version 2) | ecosystem: Environmental > Aquatic > Marine > Intertidal zone >...
GATAAGAATCAGAATTCTATTGAAGAATTTTATCAATCTTTAGATGTGTTTGTGATGCCTTCTAAGTCTCGTTATTTTGGAAAAGAGTATGAAGGTTTGGGTTTAGTCTACCTAGAAGCAGCTAGTTTTGGCCTGCCTGTTTTAGTAGGCTCTTCAGGTGGGGCTTTTGAAACTATAATTCCTGGAAAAACCGGTTTTATAGTTTCTTCAAGAAAAGACATTTCAGATGCACTTACATTTTTTATTGATAATCCAGAAAAAATTAAAGAATTTGGTTTAGCTTCAAAAGATTTTGTTGAAAATGAATTTAATTGGGAAAAAGTATCAGAATTAATAGAGAACAGTATTCAATCTAAAAACTAAACTTCTAAATCACCAAATAGTTTTAAAATTTCTTCTTCAGTTATAGTCAGTGCTTGCCTAGGAGTTTCAAGTGGTTTATTTTTTTTGTCAATCAATATTTTATTAATGAGGTTTTGTTTTGTAGCATCTTCAACTTTCATTCTAAATCTACCTCTATAAAAAACTATTTCTAAGTTCTTAGCTATTAAAACTAAGGTTTCTTTATTTAATGTTTTAATTAACTTTTCTTCTAGTTTGAAATGGTTTAGTAGCGAACTAATAATTTCTTGCTTAGATTTGTTTTTTGAAATTTTCAAATTTTCTCCACCTAAAAAATTTGATAAGTTTTTATATTTTTCTTGTTCTAATAAATCAACAATCTCTTCTTTGTTTAACAAATTTAATTGGTCATCATTAAATACAGTTCTATCACGCTGTTTTATTGCGTAACCTCCGTACGGCCCGACAGCAGAAAAATATGACCACTCACCAGCTTTTGTTACTAATCTTGGATTTTTGGTAGAAAGAGAAAAACGTTGAATGCATGCATCAATATTTAAGCTACTTGGGTCCTCATCTTCAAATATTGGTCCAATTAAGTTTTTGTAAGTACACTTTGTTTGCCTAACACCTTTAGTTCGTTCACCATGTTGTATATAGAAGCTTCCATTTGGCCCAAGTTTAATATGAATATTTGTTCCACACTCAGGACAATTGCCAACAGTTCTCTCTTTTTCTAAACTTTTTTCTTGCTGTGCCTCTAAGTCATTCAGATACGATTCAGTTAATTCTTCAATTGTAATTTCTGGTGGAAGACCAACTTTAAAATCATCGTCTCTTAGTAAATAAGGGTATGGAGTTTTTTCTACAATCCTTCCAGTTTTTATTACATATCTAGAGTCATATGGAAGACTTACTGTTGTTAAAATTGCTGGATCTTGTATGCCATATTTTTTAATATGATTAGTAATAGTTTTATAAGATTTTTCTAAGAAATTAATTTTTGACTCTTCCGGGTTAGTACTTTCTAGTATTTTATCTAATTCATCTTCCATTTCTTTTGAAAATTCAAAATCAATATACTGGTTAAAATAAGGCTTCATAAAATTATTTATTAAAGCCATTGCTAAAACTCTTGGTTTTAAACTTGATTCTGCACTAATAAAAACGGAAGTAATGCTATCAATAATTGAAACATAGGTTGAAGGTCTACCTATACCAAGTTCTTCGAGTTTATTAATAAGCGAAGTCGACGAATATCTGTTTGGGGGAGAGGTAAATTTTTCTTCTATATTACACTTCTCTATTAATACTTTTTGACCTTCATTTATATCGGGGAGTTCCTGACTAGAATCATTATCATATCTTAATTGATCTCTAAAGCCTCCAAACTCCCAGGTTGTACCTGATATGCCCAAAGTAATTAAACCAAATTCATTGTCACTTATATGTATTTCTATTGTTTTGGTATAACCTCTTGCATCAGTCATCTGTGACGCAATAGTGGTATTAAAGATTAAGGAGTAAAGTTTGTGTTCGTCAGTATCGCTTTTATATTGATTTTCAAGTTCTTTAGGTGTTGTAAAGATTTCTCCTGAAGGTCTTATTGCTTCATGAGCAGCTTGTGCATTCTGACTATCTCCATATAAATTAGGGTTTTTAGGAAGATGGCTTTCCGAAAAGTTTTCAGATATATATTTTCTTGCAGCTTTTATTGCAACATCAGATAATCTAATCGAGTCAGTTCTCATATATGTTATCAAACCTTCTTGATATAACTTTTGTGCAATACCCATTGTTTTTCCTGGTTGAAAACCTAAAGCGCTTCTAGCAGCAGACTGCAAAGTTGTAGTTTTAAATGGCTTTGGTGGACGGGCAGTTCTTGGAGAGCTTTTAATTTTTGCAACTGATGTTTCCAAATTACTAAGGGAAGATTTGAGGTTATCAATTTGGTTTGGATCTAAATAATATCTTTCTGAATTAGTTTTATTTCCTCTATTATCAAAATCAGATGAAGATGATACTTTTAAATCATCAATCTTCTTAACACTTGCTACAAATTCGTATCCCTCACTTTTACACGTGGTAGTAATGTCGAAGAATTTAGATTTAATAAATTTTATTCTTTCTTCCTCTCTTTCAACTATTAATCTGATAGCCGGACCCTGAACCCTACCAGTTGAAATAAACGCTCCACCCAAATCTCTAACTTTTGGTGAAATTTCATATCCTATCATTCGATCTAAAGTCCTTCTAGCTTCGTAGGATTTAAATTTACCGAAATCAATTATTTCAGGGTTTTTAATCGCATTGATTACAGCTGCTTCTGTAATTTCATTAAATTTAATTCTTTTTGGTTCAAAACTTAAATCGAGTATTTCTTTAAGGTGATATGCTATAGCTTCACCCTCTCTATCATCATCAGTTGCTAAAAATACATCCGGTGCATCTTTTGCAATTTTTTTAAGTTCTTTTACAATTTTTTTTCTATCTTCAGGCACTACATAAATATTTTCGAAATTATCAGGTTTGACAGCTCCCCATAAAATGTTTTTATTTGTATATTGAGTCGGAATAGATTTTGAATTTCTAGGCAAATCTCTAATATGACCAACGCTAGATTTTACAATATATTCAGATCCTAAAATTTTTGAAATAGTCTTAACTTTTGTTGGCGACTCAACAATAACTAATGGTTTTGACATGCTTATATTGATAACATTATTTTTGTTTAATGTACAGTATTTAAAAAAAAAGTCTTGTCATCTATAAGAGTTATTAGGATAAATATAGATATGAAGTCAGTAAAAATATTTTCGAAATCCCAATTTTCAATACTTTGGTGGTCTGGTACATTATCTAGTTTTGGAGATTGGGGAACTTTATTTGCTTCAGTTGCTTTGGCAAGTTACTTTGGTTCAAAAAACGGAAACTCTGAAATTACTGCAGTAATTCCTGTTGTAGCGAGAATAATTCCAGCACTGTTATCAACTTTTGCCGGATTATTAGCTGATCGATTTAATAAAAAAAATATAATGCTTTTATGTGATGGAATCAGAATGGTGATAGTTGTGTTTTTATTTTTTGCTGAGTCACTAATACAATTATTTTTGATAAATTTTATTTCTGAAATATTTTCATTAATTAGACAACCTTCAAGAGAAGCTGTCGTTCCAGAGGTAGTCAATGATGAATACTTAGTAAAAGCAAACTCACTATTTGCTATTGGGACTTATGCTTCTTTACCGTTAGCTTCTTTAATATTTGGAATTTTGTCAGATTCAGAATATCTACAATCAATAACCAGTTTTGGTAATAATTGGAGTGGTTCAATTATTTTTTTAGTTGATGCTGTGACTTTTTTGTTTTCTATTTCATTGTTATTTTTCTTAAAGAGTTCTCAAAACAAAATTCAGCATAATAAAAGCCAGCCTGTTCTAAATGGTCTTTCTGAAGGTATAAAATATTTTTGGAATAACGCAGAATTAAAGATTGTTTCTACTGCTATTTCAATTAGTCTTCTTGGTGCTGGGTCATTATTTGTGCTTGGCAATACTTATTTAACAGAAACTTTACGGTTTACTCAAAGTTCATATGGATTTATGATTGCTTCTTTTGGATTTGGTGTAGTTTTTATAATGGTAGTTCTAAGTTACTTTGTAACTAGTTTTAGTAGGGTCCCATTTTTTATAGGTATTAGCATGACTATGACTGGATTATCATTGATGTTTAGTTTCTCATCCTCAGAATTTTCAACTATTTTATTTTTTATTTTTATTGCCGGTATCGGCTCTGGAACAATTTATGTGTTAACTCTAAGTTATTTACAAAGTACAACTACACAAGCACTTAGGGGAAGAGTGTTTGGAAATTTTTATTCAATTGCGAGAATATCGTTATTAATATCAGTATTTTTGTCTGGATTTTTGGCAAATTTAGCAAACGATTTCTTAAATTTTGACGGAGTATTGTTTGTTTTAAGAATGAGTGCTTTATTGATTTTACTTACAGGTATCTATACATTTTATAATGGATACAAAAACTTAGTAAGAGAATTTGGATTTGAAAATTCTAATTTTAACAAGTTAAGATTAAATCTTAACAATGATGAGGACCAACCATAATGGACAGTAGTTATATTGCATTTGAAGGTATTGATGGTTGTGGTAAGTCAACTTTAGCAGAAAAAATATCTTCACAATTAAATCAATCTGGCATAAATAATGTTCTAGTTCGAGAACCTGGTGGAACAAAAGTAGGTGAAGGAATTAGAAACTTGTTGTTAAGTCATGAATATGTTGTATCAGAATTTACAGAGGCCCTCTTATTTGCAGCCCAAAGATCACAACTAATTAATGAAGTAGTTCAACCTAATATTGAAAAAAATATAAAAATTATTTCAGATCGTTCGGCATATTCTTCTGTTGCTTATCAAGGCGTAGGAAGAGGATTAGGTTATGAAAAAATTTATCAACTTAATGACATTGCAATAAATTCAATTTGGCCGCAAAAAGTTATTTTGCTTGATATTGACCCAAATGTAGCTCTAAAAAGGCAAGCTATTGCAGATAGAATAGGCTCAGATAAAATTGAGTTTTTTGAAAAGGTAAGAGATGGGTATCTTGAAATAGCAAAAAAAAATAGTTCAAACTTTCTAGTTTTAGATGGAGAGTCTTCTATTGAACATAATCTTACTGAAATTAATAACTGGTTAAATTTTGACGACACTAAATAAACAATTATTAAAAGAGGCAGAAAATCCTTTTCATGCGTATTTGCTTTTTTCTAATTCAGCAAATTATTTAATCGACCAAGCTCAAAAATTTTCTAGTCTAATTTTGTTCAATAATTTAGAAACTTTTCAACATCCTGACATCAGATTGATAAAATCTGAAAATTTAAACACTATTGGAATAGAAAATATCCGGGATGTAATTGGAAATGATTCTTTAGTTCCAATTGAGGGAAGATATAAAATTGTAATAATCCCACCCTTTAAATCTCTAACAGAAGAAGCTTCAAATGCGCTTTTAAAAACTATAGAAGAACCTTCAAATTCAAGTATTTTTATTATTTTATCTTCTGGGAATTTTTGGACACATGGAAAATCAGATTCGGAGAATTTTATTTTAACAACAATAAAAAGTCGGTGTAGAACTCTTTTTTTAAATTCAGATACTGAATTCACCTTTGATTATTCTTCTAAAGATTTAATTTCTTTTTTAGATGTAGAGAATCTTAACGAAAGAAACCTAAAAGATGATTTTGAAGAAGTTGTTAAAATTCTCCGATCTCTTGAAAAAGACAATAATGATTCCTATGTTCAACTTGCTAGTTTCTATAAGTTGATTGATGTGTGTAAAGAAATTGTTAAAAAATTTCCAGAAGAAGACAAAATATCGTTAAATTTCTTGATCGTTCAAACTCTAAAGTATTACTCATTTTGTCTTATTAAAAATAAAAATATGGATAAAACTCTATTCAATTATTTAGAAAACATTGAAGATAGTATGAAGCAAATAAGTTTAGGTGCTAGACCTCTAATTGTTTTGTCTTCATTTTCAGTTGGTCAATTAAATTGAATGAGATAATTTTACTAGGAACTGGTTGCCCCGCACCAAGTCATGAGAGATATGGACCCAGTACATTATTTATGTCACAAAATATAAAATTTGTAATTGATGCTGGTTCAGGAGTAACTCAGAGATTAAGTGAATGTGCAATTCTACCAAGTGAAATTGACTTTGTATTAATCACTCATTTACATTCAGATCATATTGTTGATCTCTATCAATTATTTATTTCCGGATGGCATACTGGTAGAAATTTTCCATTTAGAATATACGGTCCAATAGGGATTAAAAAATATTTCGAAAAAATTTTAGAAGCATACAGGGATGAATTAGGTTTAAGAGAAGTATGGGAAGCAAGGCCAAATGTTGAAGGTCTTAAAGTTGAAATTCATGAAATAAATTCAGAATCTTTAATTTCAATAGATGGTATTAAAATATTACCAATTGAAGTAAACCACTTGCCAGTGGAGCCTGCTTTTGGTTATAAAGTAATAGTTAATAAGTCAAAAAGTCTTGTTTATTCTGGGGACACCTCATATTCTAAAAATTTGGAAGAAGCTTCAAACAATGTAGATTTATTAATTCATGAACTCTACACAGGTTTAGATTTCCATCCTGAGAGAATGTCAGAAGTTACCATTGAAAATGTTAAAAAGTATCACTCAACAGCTGAACAAGTTGGTGAACTAGCCAGAAATGCAAATGTAAAAAAATTAGTATTAAATCATTTTGTTCCACCTAAATTTGATGAAAAAGATATATTAGAAAAAATTCAAAAACATTATAAAGGTGAAACCATTCTTGGAACTGATCTTTTAAGAATTGAGTTCTAAAAATATAAGTTTTCTCACATGAATCTTGTATGTAAAATTAAGTCATGGAAGCACCAGTAGTACCAAGTATTCCTTACATTGGCCATTCAATTCAATTTCAAAATAATGCGCTTAACTTAACAAAAAAAGTTCAAGAAAAATATGGAGACGTCTTCCAAATATCTCTCCTCAATGAAAGAGTTTTAACTTTCTTGACTCCTGAAGCAACTAAAGAAGTTTTTCTTGATAGGAATAATATTTTTTCATCTAAGAAAGGCTGGGAGTTTTCTTTAGGAAAAACTTTTGAAAATGGTGTTATGCTTCGCGATTTTGAAGACCATAAATATCACAGGTCTCTTCTACAAGAATCATTTAGGCACGATGCGATAGAAAATTATTTATATCTAATTCAAGGCTCAATAGATCGATGGTTGGAAAATTTAAATGAAAGAAAGGAAATATTTTTATATTCATCAATCAAACAATTAATGTTCGACATATCTTTAGATTTGTTCTTTCAGGATGTTAATAGTGATGATTCTAAATTATTAAATAAAATGTTTAGTGATGCGATATCTTCAGCAACTTCAGTAATTCGATCACCACTACCTTTTACAAAATTAAAAAAAGGTTTGAACGCTAGAAAGTTTCTTCTTAGCTATTTTGAAGAGAAAGCATTAGAAGTTGTGCAAAAAGAGAAAAATACTATTTTCGAAGAGCTTGTATTAACGAATAAGGAAATTTCAGGTTTATCAAATTTTGAGATAGCTGAGCATATGATATTTTTGTTATTAGCTGCACATGATACAACAACGATTACATTAACAAATTCAATCTATAACTTAGCCAAACAACCTTTGTTGATTAATGAGGTGAAAAATGAAGCTGAAAATACTAATTATTTAGATATTTCGGATTTGAAAAATGGATTAATCGCCGAATCAATTTTTAAAGAAGCTATAAGACTTTATCCGCCTGTACCATTTTCACTTCGTTGTGCTGTTGAAGAAACATCAATTGAAAACTACAGAGTGTTAAAAGATCAATATATAGCAGTTAGTCCTTTAGTTCTACACCATGATTCAAGATATTGGATCAACCCTGACGAGTTTGATTCAAAAAGATTTATGGATGTTGAAAAAAATAATGAATCCTATTTTCCTTTTGCTGGAGGAGCTCATACTTGTCTTGGTAAATTTCTTGCAAGTTATGTATTTAAGAATGTTGTGTATAAATTTATTTCAGTTTTTCCTAAATTTGAAATTAAGGATGAACTAAATATACGGCCCACACCTATACCACATCCTATTAAAGATGTTCTTTTGGAGATTAACAGTTAGTCAAAAGTTTTCCATAAATGCAATGATGCAATAGTCTTGAAGGGTGACCATCTTTCAGCATAAATTTCAAACTTTTCAAGTTTTGAATTTTTTGGGACCATTTTTTTTTCAATCATAACTGATCTCAGTGCAGCATCACCAGATGAAAACACGTTAACATTACGTATTGCAAACATTTCAAACATTTCAACACTCCATCTCCCAATACCAAATAAATTCAATAACTCCAATTCTCGTTGCTTTTGACCAAGGTTGAAAATTCTATCTTGTGAATTTTGTTGTAAAAAATAATTTGTTACTTCTTTAATTGATTTTGCTTTATTTGTGCTTAACCCAAGTGTTTTTATTTCATCAATATTTAAATTTTTAAATGATTTGAGTTCAAAATTTTTTTTATTAAATGACTTCAAAATATTCTTTTTTATTCCTTCAGCTGCTTTAGTTGAAATAAATTGTGAAATGATTATTTCAACTAAATTATTAAATGGATCTTGTTTTTTTCTAGAAAAACTTATTGACCCGTTGTTTTCTATAATTTTTGCTAATTTTTTATCTTGAGAAATTAAAAATAGTTCTTTTTTTGTAAAATTATCATTTTTCATTAGATGTCAATTCTGGAAAGCTTTTTTAAATTTAAAAATAAATAAAAACTTACAATAATTCCAACTAGTGATAATCCGCTATAACCAATAACTAAATAGCTTATTCCTAATGTTGAGTGTGCAATAAAGCTTCCAACAAAAACTAATGAATCGCTTTTTATATTAAGTGGAGTTTGATATTTAATTGTAAATTTTGAAATCGCATCACTTAAAGCTACATAATTAAAATTCCACCCTAATCCGAGTAAGTAAAGACCAATCTTTAAATATATAGGACTAGAGTTAAAAAATGTTAAGGAGCAGCTTATTAGTAATATTCCTGAACCAATAAAAGTAAAATTTCTAAATCCATATTTATCGACCAGCTTTCCCAAAATTGGTGAAAGAAGAAACATGCCCAATGTATGGTAGCTAATAATAACTCCAACTAATTGTACAGTTTCACCTATGTCTTTAACGTGAAGTGGTGTGGCAGACATTACTACAACCATTACAAAATGATTAAGGACAAGAAGTAAAGATAACAAGTTACCGTCTTTGTATTTAGTTGAGTCATTTGATATGTTTAAGTCTTTTAATTGTGCTTGTCGTAGCAAACTCGATTTAGACGTCAAAGTTGTAATAGCTAAACCAGCTATTGACATACCAAACATTGCAATAACATAGCCAACTATTAAATCTGATCCATATAGGTTATAAAAAAAGTTTGAATATGAACTTACTAAACGAGGACCAAAAACGGAACCAAATACTGAAAACCATACTGCTAAAGCAAGTGATGTTGCTTTAAACTTATCACTTGAAACAAATGATGCAGCATATCTAGTTTGTAATGTAGCTGAATGTCCAATCCCCAATATAAATGCACCAACTAATAAGAGTGAGAACGAATCAATTATTAAACTATACAATGAGATTAATCCACCTAAACCACCAACAAAAAATGTTATTGATAATGAAACATAACGAGAATATTTCTTTGATAAATAATAATAAATTTGAGTTCCAAGGACTCCACCACCAACTCCTAGTGCATTTGGAAAACCAACAAATAGAGGATTGTCAGATACTTCTCTAGCAGCTAATGCTGTAACAGTAATTGCTGCAATAAAACCAATTGACGAAAATCCAACAGAAATTAATAGACTGAGTATGTTCTTTATTTCTTTAACCACAGAACAAGATTAGTAAAAGAATAAAATTGTAATATAAATAGTATATTTTTACTGATTAGTTAAAATTAAATTGCATTTTGAGAGGTTAAATCCTCAGCAACCTGGAAGGCTATCCAAGGTGCTAAAATAATGTGGCATTCTGCAAAATAGCCTTTCTACAAAATGAAATTTTATTATGTTTGGTAGAAATTTAGAATTATCTTTTGAGTTTTTCCCTCCTAGAAATGAGAGGGAATATGAGTCTTATGAAAAATCAGTAAAAGAATTAGCAGATTTTAATCCCGCTTTTGTATCCTATACCGATGGTGCAGGATTTTCTAAAAATAGAGAAATAATTAGAGCTGTTGAAATTTTTAGAGAATATTCTAATTCAGAGATAGTTGCACACATTACTAGTTGTGATAAAGACAAAACTGATGTTGATAAAATTATTAATACATATTTAGAAAATAAAATTGATTCATTTTTGGTTGTTAGAGGAGATTGTCCAAGAGATGAATTTTTAATGGACATCGACGATTTAGAAAGTACTAATAGTGAATTTGAATATGCTAGTGATTTAATTGCATATTTAAAACAAAGTAAAATTGAAAAAATAGGTTTTGGAACTTTTCCCACAGGTCATCCTGAAGATGATGATATTAATCAAACGCTAACAACATATAAAATAAAAGTCGAACAAGGGGGTTTGTTTTCAGCTACGCAACTATTCTTTGATTCTCAAGAATATTTAAATTTTAGAAAAAAAATAGATGTTCTTGATAACAGCGTTCCAACTTATGCAGGCATTATGCCGTTAATAAGTTATGAGCAAGCTATTAGATTTGCAAAAATTTGTGATATAAAATTACCTAAAAAGTTAGAAGATGGTTTTAAAAAATGTAATTCTAAAGATCAAGAAAGGTCTTTTGGAATTCAATATATTACAGAAATGTGTAATGAACTAATTGAAGAAAATGTAGACGGGCTTCATTTTTATACACTAAATAGATATAAAGCTTTTAATGAAATATATAAAAATTTAGATGAAAAATTTAAAAAATGAAAGAAGGAATAATGACTAACAAAGTAAATATAATTGGATATCCAAGAGTTGGGAAGAATAGAGAATACAAGTGGGTTATAGAAAAGTTTTGGAGAGGGGATTCCACCATTGAAGATGTTCTTGAGGTATCTGACAACTTAATTAAAAATAACTGGGAAATGCAATCTAAGAATGGAGCAGAAACTGTTTTAGTCGGAGATTTTTCTTTTTACGATCAAGTTCTTGATACTGTAACACATCTTGGTATTCCTCAAAAACGATTTGGTTATACGAGTCATGAAAATCTTGAAACATATTTTAAGGCATCAAGAGGCGGGAGTATAAATGCAAAAGATGAACCACCGCTTGATATGACCAAATGGTTCGATACAAACTATCACTATCTAGTCCCAGAAATTGATTGGTCTTTAGATTTTGAACCTAATATTTTTAGATATAAATACGAATCAGATTTAGCCAAATCTAAAAATATTAGTTGCCGTCCTAAAATTATTGGTCCAGCAACTTTACTTACATTATCTAAAGAAAAAGGAATTGACGATAAGAAGATAAACAAAATTGTTAATGCCTATCTTAAATTATTTAGCATGCTTGAGGAAATTGGTTTCAAAGAAGTCTTACTTGACGAAGGTTGTGTTGGTGTAGGAAAGCATATGGTTAATAATGATGTATTTAGTTCTCTCAAATTACTAATTCAAAAATCTAATTTGAAAATCCATCTATTAGGGTATTTTGGGAAGTATGAAGGTTTTTTGGATGAAATATTAGATTCAAACATTGAGACTATACATCTTGATCTATGTTATGAAGGTTTTTCACAAGAAGAAATACTTAATATTGCTTCAAAAAAAGATGTTGTACTTGGTTTAATAAACGGTAGAACAATATGGAAAAGTAATTTAGATGAGAAAATTTCCAATTTAATTAACCTAGGAATTGATAACTTTTCTATTTCTAGTTCTTGTTCGATGCTACATGTACCTTATAGTCTTGAAAATGAAGACGGTCTTGATATCAATTTAAAAAATATATTATCTTTCGCTGAAGAAAAACTAGATGAATTAAGAATCCTAAATTCATCTATATCAAATAACAATGATTTAAGTGAAATTAGTGATTATGAAGGTAAAAGATTAGATTCCGACAAAGCACTAGTTGGAAGGGTTGTGGAGGATGTTAGAAGAAGAGTTTCTGATTTATCTGATGATGATTTCATTAGAAGTGAAGATAGAGAATTTAGATTAGATAAACAATCCAAAGCACTTAATATACCTTTGCTACCAACAACTACTATTGGATCTTTTCCTCAAACTCTCAATACAAGAAATTTGAGAAAGCAATTTAAATCTGGAGAAATCTCTATTGATGAATACAATGCTGGCCTAAAAGAAATAATTACTGAAACTGTTGAGATTCAAGAAAATTTAGGAATAGATGTCTTAGTTCATGGTGAAGCTGAAAGAAATGACATGGTTGAATATTTTGGTGAACTATTGGAAGGTTTTGCATTTTCAAAATTTGGCTGGGTCCAAAGTTATGGCAGCCGATGTGTAAAACCTCCTATTATATTTGGTGATGTTCATAGAACTAAATCAATGACAGTTGATTGGTCAGTTTTTGCTCAAAGCTTAACTAATAAGAATATGAAGGGTATGTTAACTGGACCAGTAACCATTTTGCAATGGAGTTTCTATAGAGATGATATTTCTAAAAAAGAAGTTGCCTATCAAATAGGATTAGCTTTAAGAGATGAAGTAATTGATCTTGAAAAAAATAATATAAAAATAATTCAAATCGATGAACCAGCAATTAGAGAAGGATTACCACTAAATTCAAAATACAAAGATGAATATTTGGATTGGGCAGTAAACTCTTTCAAGCTTGCTTCATCAGGTGTTGAAACCACTACTCAAATTCATTCTCATATGTGCTACTCAGAATTTGATGAAATTTTAGATGCAATTAATGCATTAGATGTTGATGTGCTTTCAATAGAAGCTTCAAGAAGCGGTATGGAACTAGTTAATCCTACTTTAAAAGAAAAATACAGAGGAGCTATAGGTCCAGGTGTTTACGACATTCACTCACCACTAGTACTTCAAAGAGTTGATGCAGAAAATAGGGTAGGAGAACTCATAAAAAGCTTAGATTTAAACAAAGTTTGGATTAACCCAGATTGTGGTCTTAAAACAAGAGGTTGGCCAGAAGTTAAAGAAAGCTTAACTAATATGGTTGAAGCAACAAAAAAAGCTAAGGAGAAATTATAAATGGTAAAAATTGCAACTGCTGAAACAGTTTCGCCGGGTCATCCAGATAAAATTGCAGACTTTATCTCTGATTCCGTCTTAACTGAAGCATTAAAAACACATAAAAAATCAAAAGTTGCTGTTGAGACTTTTCTTACAGGAACCCATGATGGTGGACTTGTTGTAGTAGGTGGAGAAATAAGTGAAATAGCAGGAATGGATGACCAAAAAATTAACAGCATTGTTAAGTTAGCTCTTAGTAAAACCATTAAAACAAGCTTTAGTGATTTTGATTTAAACAAATTATCTATTTTAAATGTGCTAACGCCACAATCAGAGGAAATTCGATCAGCAGTAGAAGACGACCAGGATTTAGGAGCAGGTGACCAAGGTATTATGGTCGGATTTGCTAGTAATGAAACTAGTAACTTAATGCCAAAAACTTTTGAATACTCACGCCAAATTCAACAAAGATTATGGGAACTTCAAAACTCTGATAAGAACTTAGATTTGGATTCCAAGGTGCAAGTTACAACTGGTGGAGAAGTAATAAAAGTTGTTGTTTCAACTCAACATCAACCAAACATAGATATCAGTGAGTTAGAAGAAACTGTCTCAGATATTGTTAGCCGGGTAATTGAGTTTGATTTCAAATTAGACTTAAATCCTTCCGGATCATTTGTTAAAGGTGGTCCTGCAGGAGATACCGGATTAACTGGAAGAAAAATTGTTGTTGATGCATATGGTCCAACTGTTCCAGTTGGTGGAGGTGCATTTTCTGGTAAGGACCCTAGTAAGGTTGATAGATCTGCTGCATATGCAGCTAGACATTTGGCAAAAAATATAGTTATGCATGAATTAGCAGATAAATGCCAAGTTAGAGTTAGTTATGCAATTGGAAAAGCAGATCCTTACGAATTAAGTATCAATTTATTTGATACCCAAAAAGTTGATGATAAAGTTTTGCAAGATTTTATTAACAAGTTTGATATGAAGCCAGGTTCAATTATCGAAAGATTAAATTTACTTGATGTTGACTATACAAAAGATACTTTATTTTCTCATTTTGGTCATCCTGATAGAAATTGGGAACAAAAAGTAGATATTTAGTTCGCGAAAAATAGACTAGTGTTTTTCTTGCATAAGAACACAAACTAACGTATATTTATAGAACACTATCTGAAAAGAAATCGCAAGATAGAAAAGAAGATAGAACAGAAAATCCCGAAGGGTCGCAAGATCAATCGGGATTTTTGCTTTTCAGCTATAAATTTTATTACTATCAAATTATGGATTTATATTTAGTTGATGGCACTTATGAACTTTTCAGAGCACATTTTGGATATCCAAGTAGAAAAAGTAAAGATGGTATCGAAGTTGGTGCCACAAAAGGGTATATTAATCACTTACTAACTCTTAGAAAAAATTATGAGTACGTATGTGTCTCATTTGATCATACAGTTGAGTCATTTAGAAATAAACTATATAAGGGATATAAATCTAGTGTTGGAATTGATAAAGAGATTTTAAATCAGTTCAAGTTAGTGGAAGAAGTTACCAAACTTCTTGGAATAAAACTATTATCAATGACTAAATATGAAGCTGATGATGGAATTGCTTCTGTGTGTAAAATATTTTCTGGTCAAAAGAATATAAATATCGTTATAGGTTCGTTAGATAAAGATTTAATGCAATGCATACATGGCAATAAGGTAATCATGTACTCAACAAGGTATAAATCTTACATTCGTGAAAGTGATGTAATTGAAAAGTTTGGAATTAAGCCAAAGCAAATTCCTGATTTTTTAGCAATCGTTGGAGATAATGCTGATGGTTATCCCGGGATGAATGGAATGGGAGAGAAAACTGCTTCGCAATTATTAAATATGTATAAAAATATAGATGAGATTTATTTAAATAGAGATAAGTGGTCTAAAAAAATTAGAGCCGGGGAAAGACATTCTGAAACTATTGGTAATAATTTTAAATTATTGAAATTGTATAAAGATCTTTCAACTTTAAAGACAGATGTCAAAGTTTCAAATGACCTAAATAGTTATAAAGTAAAAAAAATAAATAAAAAAGGATTACAAATTTTTTCTGATAAATATTCTTTGAATTTATAAATGTTAGTTTTTTTAGGGTGAATATTAATTGTATCTCTTTTTTTAAATTTTTATTTAAATTGTAAAAAATCAGAAAAAAGATAATTCATTTATTTTTAAAAAATGATACATTTCAAGAAGAAGGAGGCATATGCCAGCTAAAAAACCAGTTAAGAAAACTGCAGCTAAAAAACCTGCAGCTAAGAAAACTGCAGCTAAAAAACCAGCAGCTAAGAAAAAAAAGTAGCAGCAAGTTAGCTGATATTGTTTCTTTCCTCGAAGCAATGCCAAAGGTCAGACACAATGAAGGGCTCTGAATAGGAGCCCTTTACTTTTTACCTAAATTTTTTTCATCCATAATTAAATATGAACTAAAAAGAACAATTGAAATTCCTAAAGTTTCATTTAAGCTCACAGATTCTTTTAGGAATAATACACCTAACAGAATTGAAAAAACTGGTATTAAATATACGATTAAAGTGGATTTTACAATTCCTACTTGATTTAAAAGTTCATAATATAAGTAGTACGCTAATCCAGTACAAACTAAACCAAGAAGCAGTAGTGAAACACTCGGTAAAATTTCTACCTCTAACCGATTTAAATTCATTGCAAAAAGGATAAAATTTATGGCTGTTGCATAACCCAAAGTGTAAAAAAGAACATTTGCTGATCCAATTTTACTAATTAAAGGTTTAGTTAGATTGACACTGATACTGTACCCAAAAGCAGCGCAAGTTGCATAGATTAAGCCTTTAGAGCCGAGTAAGTTTTCATATATAATTGATGAATTAATAATTGTTATACCAACAAATCCAAGCAGTAGGCATATAAATATTTTCTTATTTATGGGTTCTTTAAAAAAGAGAATCGAGATTACAGCAATAATTATCGGTGTAGTCCCATTAATTATTCCAACAAGAGATGAGTCTAAAGTTTCAAGTGATTTTGAGTAAAAATATGAAGGAATTGAAAACCATAGTATTGCAATTAAAAACAACCTGAAATGCGTTTTCTTGCTAACTGAATCTGGTATACCAAAACTAAAAAATACAAAAATAAATCCCAATGCAATTCTAAAGAATGCAATGTCGCTAGCTTGATAAGAAATTAGAGAAATTTTAATAAAAAGGTAAGAACTTCCCCAAAAAACAGAACATATCAAAAAATAAAATTTTTGTTGTAGCGACATATTATTTTAAATCTATACAAAATCATACATGTGTAAAGTACAGAAAGTATTTTGTAATTTAATTAATCCCAATTCTAAAATCAATGAATAATGCCGAAGTAGCTCAGTGGTAGAGCAGCTCACTCGTAATGAGCAGGCCGAGGGTTCAACTCCCTCCTTCGGCTCAAAATAAATACTTTGAAAATCTTCATATTTCTAATTACTTTTACTA
>Ga0255751_10002643_pt1 | contig 16636 bp, 15 predicted proteins | sample 071ome_20_FD_179951 | JGI IMG/M metagenome (GOLD analysis project Ga0255751, IMG submission 179951) | Coastal salt marsh microbial communities from the Groves Creek Marsh, Skidaway Island, Georgia - 071412BT metaG (version 2) | ecosystem: Environmental > Aquatic > Marine > Intertidal zone >...
TGTGGAACGGTACGCGAACACCGGGTCATCCGTATAGAACATAGCCCCTGTGTCAACCAAAGCCGGGAACAGTGATGCCCAAGAGCTACGCTGGAATGACGCCTTGGCAATTGCATCAACAGACAGCCTTTCCTCCAAGAACTCTTCCTTGTCATCTCTGAACTGAGCGTTGACCTGAGTTTGCGCCGTGTAGGCAAGGCCAGCAAATGCAACGGAATGCAACATTGCCGACATGGCTCTAAAGTCTTTTGCCTTGATGTTATGCAGCGTCTGTTTCGCATAAGAAACCAGCATAAATGTGCGGAACTGCGTCAGAATCTGACCCATGGTTGAGGTCATATAAAGGTTCAGGTTGCCAACGTCATTCTGCTGAATGCTGCGGCGTGTCCAACGGGATATAGCTATGAGGAAAGCATCCCTTGCCTCGGCGTCGTCCCAAGCCCCAAGATTGATTGCACGAACCTTCTTGCGCTTGTACATGGAAGACGGCTGTCTGACAGCGTTTTGCCTGATTTGCGCGTAAACGCGCTCAGTCATGTTTTCGTCAAGACCAAGACCAGCAAGTCGTTTGCGAGACAGCTTTCTAGCTTTGAACGCAAGGTCTGTCATAGTCTGGACAGCGACCCGCGCCGCCAGCCTTTCAAGGGCCGAGGTTACGGGGGCCATTCCAGAAAGGTCTGCGGTTGCCCTCTTTAGTGGAGCCAGCATAAACAAGGCTTTATCAATCCAGTCTCCGCGCCCCTCACTGAACACACCAATAATGTCGGCGCGGTTCATGGCTTGGTTTGTCAAACGGTCAGAGCCAATCCCGGTTGCGGCCTCAATGTCCCGCAAAACCTCATCTTCTAGCTCCCCGTTCCTCGCCCTGCGCAACATGCGGCGCATCTCTGGAACCTGTTGCAGCACAGCCCTCCAGCCACCAATGCTGATGGCGTTGCCAAGCTCTGCGACCTGTGCAAAGCCGACCTGGTTCATCAAACGAATAAAGTTGTAGTCTTGCACCATACGCGCAACCCTTGCGTAGTTGCCGGACGGGTCTGCTGCCAATGGAGCGCGGCGGTTCAGAATCATGTTAATAATGGTCTGAGCCACAAGGTTCTCTTTCTGAGCGCGTTTCAAACCTTTGTTGCCCTCACGGGCCTCTGCTTCCGCTAGATTTCTGTCTAGGAACTGATTGATTGTTGTTTCGTCCTTGAACCCCACTTTTGCCAGAGCGATGCGCCCAGACATTCCTGCGGCATAGGAGGTGAAGACCTGTTCAGCGTCTCGCTCTTGCAAGTCTTTAAGGCGCAGAACCTCCTGCTGACGGGTCTGTGAGTTAAACACCGTTAGCTCTTCCTCCATGTTAAAGCCAAGCCTGCGCTTTGCACGAGCGGGTGTTCCATCAGGGCGTTGCTCAAATAAAGACAACAGGCGTGTAGCCTCGTCGTCCGTCATAAAACCCTCTTCCACAAGAATTTGCTTCATGACATCTCGGTCATCTGCTGTAAACAATCTGGCTGCGCCTGAGTCCATACCAGCGCCGTCACGATTCAGCTTCCCAGCCATGCTCTTGGCAATCATTTGGGCCGCTTCCTCATCCAAGTCTTCTGTGCCGTTGATTAGCGCATTGGTCAGAAGACGTGTAACTGCTGGGTCGCCGTAGCGGTGTCTTGCGTCAACAAACTTGAACGAGTCCCAAAGGTGCGTAAAGTAGCGCAAATTTTCGGGGACGTTCTCAAAACCTCGAACCTCCGCATCTTTGGCCCCGTTGAGAAGGTCGCGCTTAATCTCAGCTTGCCGCTGTGCCGCGCGTTTTACCGCCGGGTGATGCGGCAACTCTGGGTTTACGACAGCATCGGCCACTAACTCGCCAAACTGTCGGCGCGGTATATTCATGTTACGCTTTAGGTTTCCGAACCCTTGGTCTTTAGCCCACTCCTTATAGGCCGGGTCATATACAGCGTAGTAACGGCTAAGGGCGGACTTGAACTCATTGGTCTTGATGATGTCAGCCGTTGCCTCAAGTGGGCGGTCTGCATCTTTGCGGAACCCGACAGCATCCTCGCCCAACACTCGCCCTAAAAAGTTAGCGGTTTGGTTCTTTGACGCCAGCAGATAACTGGTCATGTCAAATCGGCCTCTGCCATAAGCAGGGTCTGCCGGGTCTCCAGCTTCATCCAAGAAATCGTCCAAATCTGTACGAAGGTCAGCTATTTGCTGCGACGGCTCAAAGGGGTTTTCGGCTGCGCCTACAGAACGGTCAAAAGGTTCGCCAAGACCCTCGCCCAAAATTTGGCTGTTGACCGCATCGACTGCTTCGACCCTCTGCGCGTCATCTGCTGCCTTGGCCATCTTTCCCATAGCGGGGACGATTGGGTCCGTCAAATCACCCTTGCCAAGAGATGAAAGCCCGCCGCCGATTAAGAAACCAGCGGATGCCGAGTACAATATGTCATATGGGTCTTTGACAGCGTTTTGACTGACTATGTACCCCTCGACAAGCGCGTTAGTTGTTGCCGCAGCGGCACCGCCGCGAAATGCTCTTTGCAATCTAGATAGCTTGTTGCCCCAAATTAACGGGGCCGCGACACCTTCTGTGGCAATACTAATACCAATAGCCGCTGGGTCCGCAAGAGCAACGCCGAACCTTGTAGCCACTCCGCCCCATCCGAGTTGAGCAAGTTTTTTGTCGTTTTCGTAAGTCCTAAAGGCTTCTTCCCGTAGTGACTCCAGTTGAGCCATGCTAAACGCATCCTCAACAAAACCGTGGTAGTCTTCCGGTAGCCCCGCAGTAACGCGTGTAATCTCTTCGGCAGTCAGCTTGAAGTCGGGGTCTGGCGCAAACTCTTCTCGCCCGCGCAGAGCCCAAGACAGCATCCAGTCCTCTTGTGCAGAGGCGCGGAGAGCTTCACCAAATGTGGGCTTTTGCTCCTCAAGGGCTTTCTCTGCGGCACGTTCTGCCGCTTCTCGAAGCGGTGTCGGGACTGGCCTGGCAACGCCAAGGAGTTGGTCTTCTTCGGCCATTAGGAGCCCCCAGCCATTTCACGCTCTTTCGCCAGCACCTCTTCCGGGGTGGCCTCAAGCATTTCAATCCTTTTCTCGCCCAAGCGCTGAATGTCCTCTGGCTCAAGCCTGTAACTGCGCCAAGGCTGTGTAAGGCGCAAATACATGTTCTGCGCCTCATACCTTGTCATGCCCTCAAACGGCCCTCGCCGCATCTTGTAATCGAGGTCTAACTGGTTTCTGCGGGCTATAGATGTCTTTTTGGCTAGGTCTGCGAGTCGCTCATCAGAACGCACCGTGTCCACAAAGCCATTCAAGTCATCCAAAGAGTATTGTATTAACCGGCCGTCTGACTTTTGCACTGGATACCCACCACCACTAAGTAGCGTCCATCTGTCAACGGTTCCGTCAATGTTGCCGATAGATAGGTCTTCGCTTTCGTACCCGGACTCACTAATAACTGGGAATTTGAGCATTGCATCTTGCACAGCAAGGGCTGCCATTTCCTCAATATTGTCGGGAAGGTCATCGGTAATCGGGACCATGATGTTTCTAACGCGGCGGTGCGATTTGCCGTAGTCCGTCGCTGCCAGTTCAACGGCCTTATCTGGGCTAACCCCGAGAGCTATATACTCCTTTGTTAGCTTCTTCACATAGCTCGTAATAGATGAGGTGTCCTGAACGGTAAACTCCTCGTCCGGCCCCAGACCGGGGACAAATGAGTACCAAGGACGACCGCCAGTCCCTTCCTCCACGATGTTTTCAACAGCCTGCTCTACAGTTTTGTAGGACGCATTAACATCCTCAATATCGCGTCTTTGTTGTATTGTTCTCACAGCGCCACGCAAACCAAACACGGGCTCCAGCGTCAGAATAGACTCGTATACTGTGCGCGTCTCTTGGTCAGTGTGCATGTTAAGCACACCCTCGCCCCCGAGTTTTATCTCTCTGTAAAGTTCTATCCCAGCTTGAACGTCTGTAAACTCCTCCCCATCAACATCAAGGTTTGGGTTTGTTGCACGGCGCGCCCCGGCATCCATAATGCTTACAAATCTTTCAAACTTTTGGTTATTTTGTGACAGCAAATCAACTTGCCGGGGGATTGGATTACCGCCTGACTCCAATTCAGACTGTGTAATCCTTGCCATTTCTGCATCAACAATCTTTTTGGTGTCTTCAGGCTTGTAAACATCAGCAACGTATTGGAAATCTCCGTCTCTGAATGTTTGAGCGCCAACTGCCATATGGTTTTGCTCAACAACCGCCTTGTTCAAATCCTCACGGGCCTTGGCAATTCCAGACATTGTTGTCGCAGCGCTTGCCCCATCACCCGATGTTGGGTCACGAAGCGCCAGTGGCGTCCGACCCCCAAGTTGGGACTCTAGGACACTTTCCGCAATGTCTAACCTTGCCCTCATTTCCGCAAAGTTTTCTGGGTTAATCTCGCCCGCAGTTATTGCGTTGGTCACAACGTCCTGATTGCTACGGGCAAACGCTAAGGATATGTCATCCAACTGGTCTGGAGTCTTGCCATGGACAGCAATTCCTTCGGGGGTGTACAGCCTATCAACATTTGCCACATTAGCCGCAACACCAGCCGAGACATCTATGCCGTTGCTAAGGCTAAAAAGTATGTTGTTTTTTGTTAGGTCTTCGGCGTCACGCATGTTGCGCTCAAGCGCGGTAAGCATTGCCCCAACGTCTTGGCTGCGCGTTTGGGAGAAATCCAAAGTCCTTGAAGAACCGTCCGGCATTAAGACAGAGGTAGAGCCATTTTGCAGTATTGCTTGCTCAACTTTATCCCCGTCGTCAAAGCTCAGTTCGGCAGCGTTAAGAGTGTCTAAGGCAAACTCAGCCGCGTCCTCATAAAGTTTTGACTCTACACGGTTAATGTCGGATATAAGTTTTTCTCTGGAGCCTTGAGTCAACCCTATATCTTTTGACATTTCCGTCAAAATGTCGGCAAGCTGTGTTTGCGTTTGCGCCCCTTCGATTCGCCTGTTGTAGTCCGCATATGAGATTGCTGACCTGACGCCAGCAGGAGTGTACTTTATGCCAAGACCTTGAAGCTCGTTAGCCTTAAAAACCTCGGTGAGTTCGTTTTCTATACGGGCCCTTTCAGGGTGCATAGGCGGGTAAACAGCAGCTTGGTTGATAAGGGTGGCAATTGTTGACTCTGCTGCGTTTTTGCGCTCGTTTTGGCCACGGTTAAATGCTTGGTTAGCGCCGGAAGAACGTTGCCCCCTGACACTATTTATGACCTGGTTGCGTACAAGTTGCAGGCGGCGGTCGGTATAACCCTTGCTCTCTAACCCACTAAGCAATTCTTCTGAGTGAGCGTCAAAATTTTTATTAAAACTTCGGGTGTCAGTGTCTAAGTTTTCGGACAGGAAGTTGCTGGTAGCAATAACTGCACGGTCTGCCTCCTCCGACAGAATACGCCGGTCTTCGGCGTCACGTTCGGCCATTGCAAAGTCAAACTCAATTTTTTTCTGACGCCTCTGAAACTCAATTTCGTTGGTCTGACGTGTTTTTTCTGCTTTGAGTTCCCCCTCTTGGATGCGCATCTCTCCTTCTGCAAGCGTGGCACCAGCCCGGCCAATGGCCTCGCCGGCTCGAGCCACAGCCCGGCCCGGAGCCGTAAATGCTTCGACGCTTGGACGCGCTCCAAGACGGCCCGTTGCTGTTTCTACTGTTGGGCCAGAGCCTTTTGCATAGAGAGGAATCCTAGGCATAATTAGAGACTAAGCTCCCTTTGGTATCTCGCCTCTTCAAGCGCGAGTAGTCGGTTTTGGAAGTCTACTTGTGAGTCATAGGCTGCTGTGCGCTGGCCAAGCAGCGTTTGTTGTTGCTGAAACGAAGCCATAGCGGAGCCAGCACCTATAAGACTTGTAAAGGCCGCAGTGTTGTAAGTCATAGCTTGAGCCTTGCCTGTCATCCTTGCCATTGCAGCATTTGAAGCGGCGTCTGCTGCCTCAACACTGCCAGCATATTGAATCCGCAGAGCGTCAACCTCAGTATTAAAATATGTATCCTTTAGGGCCATAAGGGGACTGCCAGCCATACGGATACCAGAGGCTGCTGTTGCGGTTCTTTGTGTGCCTTTCAGTCTTTCTGAATTTCTGCGCAAAGATGCTTCTTGGTCACGGCGGGCGCGTTGCGTTAAAATAAGTTCGTTTTCTGCAACTCCAGCCTGATACTCACCTACTTCACGAGCCTGTCGCGCGGCTTCTCGGTTGCCCTTGAAGCCCATAATACCTTGAGCAACAGACGCAGCAGCCATGATGGTAGTCGGTTCCATTACGCTACCCTCGCCATTCTGTAATAATCGCCGCCGTCTACGCCGTACTTACGCATGATGCCCTCGTTCTCAAAGCCAAGCCATTCTGCAAACCTGTATGCGCGGTCGTCGTCTACATGGATGCTGGCCTGCACTCTCCTTAAATCAGTATCTCGCAATATACTACCAAACAGACGTTTTGCATAACGGGCAAAGGATGCTGGCTTATCCAGACAAGCTGGAGATACCAGCACCCAGCCTTCCCCCGCCCCAAACCACATGACATGCGCCCCGCCCACCGCAAGAACCTTGTCATCATCAAGCAGCGTGTAAGCTACTATGTTGTCATGGCCTAACAACCCAGCGCGGGATGTTTGCCCAAACTCGTAATCCAATTCAATGTCGTACACATCATCCTGTGTATATGGTCGTATATTAAGCATCGAATGTGTTAGACCTCCGCATAACTGCCAGAATAGTCATTGGCAGAGGCTGCGTCTGTCTAACAAAAACCCTAGCGTCGTTATCATAACCTGACGGGAACGAAATCTCTTTGTCACCGTCGAACATAGGCACAGCCGTATCCATAGCCATGCTACTGTCACGGAAAGGCAGGCGGTCCAGATTGTTCTCATCTGGCCCCATCTCCGCGCCTACCGTGTCAAGGAAACGCACCGTTATACCGTGGATGCGCTTAATCTTGCCTTGGGATACACCGTCGTCAGCCCCACCCTCCATGCGCAGCGTTTGGACTTTGGAGTCGTACGAGTAGCCGACATGCACCGTGCTTGCGCTGCGGTCCAGTGTTACCACACCGCCGCTGACAGTCTTGTCCGCGTGGGCAGCGCCGTCAGCCAGAATCTGCACGGTCTCACCCTCAAGGTGGTTTAGGCCACTAATGGTGGTTGTGGCTGTGCTGTCATATGTGAGGCCAGAGTCCACATAGAAAGCATCATCGACATCGGTGCCGAAATAAATGTTTTCCATAAAGACAATATGGCGGACGGTCGAGCCATCAACGGTGCGCTTGACCGACAGGTACACCTGGTCCTCTGCGCCACTTGGGATAGCCGTGATGCTCTCTACAAACCCGCTGTTACCCATCGGGTGAGTATGCCAGCCAATCGTCTGGTTCTGCGGGTCGTAGGACAAGCCAATCAAAGTGCCATCTGTGCGCACAAACCACAGGATAAGCTCAGGCTCCTGCTGCCAAATCATGTCAGTCAGACCGCCACGGGCGATGTGTTCTGCCAAGATGGTCAGGTCGCGGCCCACAAGGCCGTCAGTGTCCAAGTCAAACGTAACTTCTTTGACCTTCTCTTGCCCCTTCTGGATAAGAATGGTGCTGGACCCGGCGCGGATAGGGCGCACGTCAGACGAACCAAAGGTTGTCTCACGAAGGACATTGACGTTAGTTGGCGTAACAGGCTGTGTGCCAGTGCCGCCGGACAGCGTGAACTCCGCACTCGTTGTCAGAAGCTGCAAGAAACGGCCCTGAATCATGTGCTTGATGACGTTCACCTGGTCCGAGGCAATGGTGACGTTGATAGCATCGTCATCGTTCAGGCCGGGCGTCATGTTCTCAAAGTCAGCAGTCTGAGAGCCAAAGATTGTTTGCGGCTGTCCTGTTGTGCCAGCAAAGTATAGGCGCTCTTCATAGAAGGCCACAGCGCGGGGATAGCCTTGGTCTCCGCCAAATGCGCCCAGTGACCATTTCTTTGTGGCATTAGCCGCGCCGATGATGTGGTCAGGAAGCACTGAAATTCCGCCGTCATCTTCCTGTACCGTAGCCGTAACGGTGGTCGAATTGGTAAAGGCTGTAATCTTCACATAGCCGGTGTCGTCGTGCTTGTATTCCCAATCAATAGCGCCATAGGTCTCCGTGCCTTCTGTATGCACTGGAGGAGTGTTGCCGGATGTCTGGGTAGAGCCTGTGACCTGTTCGTACACATGGCCGTCATAACGGACTGAATCGCCATCGTTGTAGCTTGTGCTTGCCGCCCACTCGTCATGTTCAATCTCAAGCACCTCACGGAACCGGATATACCGACCAACATCGTCGGCTGTGAACAACGCGGCTGATGCCGTAATTGTTACGCTACCCGTCGCAGCGGACGCATATAGCGTAGTTGCGGTGGTGTTCTCGTCTAGGTACGGGCCATCGACAAACGCAATATCCGAAAGCGTAAAGCTGGTAGCTGTGGTGCGGGTCAGCTTTGCTGGCTCATGGTCTTTGTGCGCAAGGTACAGCACGTCAGCAGACTGAACGTGATTTAGTTCAAACACCTCTGTGACTGAGTATGTGGTGGTGACTTCGACAATCTTGCCAGCTGTGCCGCCGCTGGTGTAGGCCGTGAACGCAGACCCGTCGATGCCAGACAACTCAATAGTGTTTGTCGTGGCGTTGGCCACCGTAAATTCACGGTTATTCAACTCCACCATGCCGCCAACATCTTTCACAAAGATGCGGTCGCCGTTGCTCAGGCTGTGGCCAGTAATCGTAAGAACAACAGGATTGGCTTGCGTTGCGCCGCTGATGGTTTCCGTGGCCTCGGTCAGTATCCCGCCATCTTTGAAAAAGCGGATATAATTTGCCCCAAATTCAAGGACATACGCCTGTTCGTCACTAAACTGAAAGTCGATGAGTCGGACCTTGCCACCGTCTTTTGACGTGCCGGCGTACTTGGTTCCTGGCCTGCGGGTGATGCCGCCCTGCGGGAAGATAAGCATGTTCTCCAGCTTCTGTGCGCCAGAGGCATACTTTTGCAAATCAATGCGGCCTTCAAGGCGCGGAGAGAACTCACCCGCTTGAAAGTTTGTGACAATAGTTGAAACACGGGCCATATCAGAACCTGATGTTTACAAAGTCGTCTGCAATCATTTTGTCCGGCACACCTTCCATAGCGTCAATGGACCGTGCCTCGCGCATCCGCAACTCGTATAGCTGCTGCATGGACTGGCTCACAGTCGTGCTGCCCGTGATTGCGTAGGCAGTCTCAGCCGCCAGCTTGTGAGCAATGGTGCTGGAAAGCAGGGAGTCGTAAGTCTCTGTGTCCGTGATGCGGGCCAAGTAAGTAATCTTACAAGTGCCTTCGTTGCTAAGAACCTTGCGGCCCTCAATCTTAAACATGACCTCGCTGTCATACGGAGCCACGTCACTGTCGATGTTGCTGTTCCAGAAGGATAACACCCGCAAGCAGTACGGGTCAGTCGGCAGCGTAAACTGGTTGGCAAAGCCAAAGGCCGGTGTTTCAGAGTCCTTTGCTAGCGATGCCCGCGTGATTGCTACATTCCAAGGGTGAGAGCGCAAGACGCTATCCCTAACAGTCTCAAACCGACGGTTACACAGTCTTGCTTCTTTTGAGTTTTCGGTGAGCGCAGTAATCGTAGCTGCACCCAACAGGTCCATTGCCTCGTTACAGATGTCCACTACGGATGGCATTACTTTACTAACCTTTCCAAATCTATGAGGACGCCTTGGCTCGTATTAGAGTCTCCGCCCTTCCAAATCTTGCCTTCGTCCTTGGCTTCCTGCACAAGCTCTTTGAGCCGTGCCGTGGGCAATATTACCACAGTTTCGCCGTCAATGATAAATGCCCAGAAGTCTGCTTCGGTCGTGTCTATGCCTGACGGCTTCCCCCTAGAAAAAAACTCCACAAACACCCTGCCGGTTCGTGAAGCCTTGAAGTCTCTTTTTATTTCGATAGTTCGGTTTTGCAGTACGTCAGCAAGCCAACTTTCCGCCATTTGACCTACCTTGAGGTCGTACCGGAAGTCCCTGTTGTACTCCACCCGTCTATCCCCCGGAGCAGGAGTGAAAGGAGGGCGGTGTCAAGCCGCCCCCCTTAACTGGTTAGTCTACGACGTACTCAACGATGAACGCCATGTCACCAGCAGTGCCGCCGGTGGCATTGAACGTTGCAGCGATGTAGTACACGTCGCTCGGGTCAGAGCTTTGACCGGCAAGTTCCCACACCTGTTGACCAGTGGTGTTGAGGTCAGCGACTTCGTAGCGGAGTTCCGCTACACCAGCGCCGTCAGCAACACTAGTAGCCAGAGCGTCCTCGTCCACAACCGTACCGTCGTTGGTGTAGAAACCAACGTTGTAGGTGCAGCTGCCGCCAAGGTTGTCAGAACCTACGCGGACGGACACAAGGGTCGCATGGGTTGGTACAGGTGCCAGCATTACGATGTCGTCATCGGTGCTGTCACCAGCGGCAAGTGCCACGTTGCCCTGAGCAATGCGGATACGACCGCCAAGCTCAGATGCGTTGTTAGCAACTTGCGGGAGTGCCTCAAGGTTGGCAATGAGGTCAGAGTTTTTTGTCGTCATCTCTCAATCTCCCTTACGCTGCGCCGTCAAGGTCATCTTCGTCACACTTGATGCGAACAACCATGTTCTCTTGCATCCGTGTAGCGCCGATGTCCATGCAGTAGTAGACCTGGGTTGCGTAACCCTTGTCTGCGCGCTCATCAATCCGAGCCGACACGTCTTTGCCGACACCCAGCGCCAGACCTTCCTCTGCCCAAGCAAAGCAAGTACGGACGTTGTTGGCATCAACCGACAGGCGGTTCGACATGATGAAGTTGAAGCCCATGAACTGATTGATTTCACCCTGGACCAGAGCCTTCACAGTGTTGAAGTCGGCAGAGGTGACGCTGGTGTCAGCAAGCAGTGCATGGATTTGGCTTGGGCCCATTACGATGTAGCGAGGAATCGAAGGGTCAACATCAGCCGCATCCAGCAGACGCTTGGCTTCGCGCAGCTTGGTCAGGTTCATGTTGGTGTCAGCACCGCCGACAGAAACTGCAACATCCTGGTTGGTGTCGAAAGCGGTCGAGGTCGAGCCGGTTTCGCCAGTGTTGGCAGCAGCGTCAAATGCAGTGATGATAACATCGTCCATAGCACGACCCATAGCAGCGGCTGCTGCCTGAGCGTAGGACGAGGTTGGGTCGATGAGCATACGAACCTTGTCTTGGTCGTCGATAAGGTCGGCGTACTCATACGATGCGAGGCTCAGGCGACGACGCGCATGTGGCGTATCCATCTGAGGGGTGTCGGCGTGGCGAGTAGTCCGCAGTTGCGCGGTCGCTACACCAACTTGGTCGATAAAGGCATTTTTACCAACAACATTCTCGATGCGCACAGTATCACGCAGACGGGAACCCATCTGCTGTGCAAGCATCTGCACATTCGCAGAATACTGTTGTACAAATGCCGTAGTGACTTGAGTAGACATCCTGTCTCTCCTTCTACGTCATGGTTGCACTAGATTCCGGTGTGCTACCCTCTCGGACACTCCTAGCTTTTCGAGCCTGCTTGCGGCCACCGTCTTTCCGGTTGTCGGCAGGACGAGTTTCCTCGCTACCCTGCATGACCCACTCGTAGTATTTATCTGCGAGTCGGGCCGGTTCGACTACATCACGCGCGGTTCCAAACTCAATCGCGTAACGTAAACACTCAAGGCGCACATGGACCAAATCATCCTGTTCCATGCAGAACGCCCATCAAATCTTGTACACGCTCGATGGCCGCTTGTCGGCCAACTACGTTTTTACGGTCCCAATACGCATGAGACTTGTCATTCATAATCGCATCAATCTCTTGCTGCGCTGACTGACGGGTCATCATGCTGCTAGAAGGTGCATCAGATACCGTGTCTTCACTGGTCACACTTTGCCTGAACTCGGCCATTTTTGCAAATGCCTTAATAAAATCAGGGTGGTTCCCGACTTTCGTGCCATCTGCCAGCTTCATCTCAAGCAACTCACCACCGCCAAACTGCTGTGCAATTTTGCCAGCGTCTTCAATGCGGGCATCAAAGTCATCGCCCCACTCCTTACGAAGCGACATCTCGGTCTGGCTGCGCTGTTGTGTCTCAGCTTCTGTTGTCATCTCAGAGGCTTGTGAGGCCATGCTGCGATAATAGTCCATGATGCCGTTAGCTTGGTCCGGCGTCAGGCGCAGTTTATGCGCTATGTCAGCGTAAGACTTGGCGACATCCTCTGTGACAATATTGCCATCGACAGCAATTTCGTAGCCATCGACGGACTCTGGTCTGCCTAACCTGTTGTAAATATTGTCCAAATCCTCGTCGGTTGGGTTTACGGGAACTGGAATCTTATCAGCACCAATCAGGCGCTGCGCGTTGACGTAAGACCTTGCGAGGTTTTCTACGTCCTTAATTGGGGAGAGACTTGGATGGTCTCTCAGTTCCTCCGGTATCGTTTGCAAGAAATCGTTACCAGACCCGCCTTGGGCCACCTCTGCCGGTGTTTCCAGCACAGTTGGCTCAGACTGGGCTACCTGTTCGATAGCTTCCTCTGACATAGTTACTCCTGTGTCATCATGTTGTGAATGTGAAGAAGAACGGCACGTTTGCCCTCTTCAAAGGCTGTGGCATTGGGGTCGCCCGCCACATAGCTCAAGGCCCGCCAGTTTGAACGTGCCTCAAGGTCTCTGAGAACCTTCTGCCCAGCTTCGCTGCCAAAGGTCTCGGTATACATATGCTTTAGCTTTTCGATGTCCTTCACGACTGTACCATCCTGACTGCCTGTGCAGCTTGCGCTGTGGTGTAAACATCCTCTTGGTCACGCTGGCGCTGCATGGCTTCTGCCTCTGCCTGCGCCCGCGCTTGGCGTGTCTCGTCAACTTCACGCTGCGATTTGAGCGTAGTCTTCGGAACACCAAGGGAGTCTGTCACATGCTGCACCAGACCGTCAGGGTCGATATGGTCGCCAACCGGCAGGCTTTGAGCCAGCGGTAGCAGGATTTCAAGAGCCCGCATTGTGTTGTTCAGGCTGCTTGATTTCTGAGCCCGTGCCAGCGGTGACACATACTCAATATCAATATCCATCCCTTGAAGAACCTCCGGCGGGGTGGCAAGCATGTCGTTGCGCAGCATCAGTGCGAACACCCGGTCAATCAGCGGGCGAAGCAACTCGTTCATCAGACGGCCAAGGACCGGGCCAATGACGCGCATGCGCTCTTCCTGACGCTGGATAACCTCGGTGGCAGTCATCTGCGGGGAGCCAGCAGTCAGAATCTGGTCAACGTAGAACGCCTGACGGATAGCAGCACGGCGCTGCTCCTCCATGTTCAGGCCAATCGGAATGTTTGCGCCCGTGTTCAGCGGCGTAATTGTCTCTCGTGTGCCAGCGCGGAAGAAGTTGAGGCCACCAGGCTGGGTGCGGATAGGCAGCAGAAAGCCGTCATCAGGCACCAGCAACGGCGGGTCAATCTGCTTTTGAGCCGCTTGGATGATGGTTTTTGACATAAGATTCAACATCTTAACGTCAGGCAGCGCTGTCATAGCCGGGCTGCGGCCCATCACTTCGCCGGTAGCTTTCAGGAAGCGCGGCACAACATAGGGCAGTTCTTCAAAGCCGCCTTCGCTAATAACCATGCCTGTGTTTTTGCACACATAGACTGACATAAAGGGCATGTTGAGATTGTCACGTTTTGTAACATCTCGTGAAAGTCGCGGCAGGACCGCATGCAGAATCTCGATTTCCTCGTCAGGAGTCTTTTCAAATTTCTTTTGAATGAAGCTGCCGACGTTATCAAAGCCAAAGCGCTCAACAGCCTGCGCTGCTGTGGATTTGTACATACGGAACACGGTGTTGACCATGCCGTACTGGTCTTCTGAGACATAGTATTCTGAGATGTGCCGAGTGCTAAATCGCAGCTTGTCACGGTCCATCTCTGTGAACATGCAGGCTGTGCCAAAGACCACAAGGTCTACGTAGGCTTCGTGGATTTCAGTCTCAAAGTTGGAGCGCTGAAACGCCTGCATCATGCGCATGCTGGTGTCTTGCAGCCACTCGCGCACGTCATCGTCACGGTTAAGCTGCTCGTTTTTCACGTCCAAATGGAACCAAGGGGATGCCCCGCTGGTCAGCATGCCATGCAGGAAAGCAGCCATAAGGTCGATGGACTGGAGCGCAGTGCCGTCGTAAATCAACTCCATACGCTTTTCACCGCGAGAGCGTTTCTTCACGATGTCCGCTTTACGCGGGAGCATATAGTCAGCCAGTTCCTGATAATGGGTGTCCCAGTTATCCCGGCGGCTTTTAAGAGAATCAAATCTCTTGAGTAACGGTGCTGCTTCCTGTGCCATGCTTAACCCATCAATGTTGGTTTGCCGTCAGTAGGCTGGACAGTTTCGCCAAGCGCACCGGCAACAATGGTTGAGCCGCGCCCCTTGCGACGGCCACGGGCCTCAAGTTCTGCTTCTTCTGCCAAAGCACGAGCGCGGCCAATGTCAGGCTCCGGCGGGGGTGGCGGAGGAGGCGGTGGTGTTGGCATAGATGGTGTCAGGAAACTCATTTCTACCTCTGTGGCTTTGGTTCAGGCATCACGCCAGGTAAGGGACTTTGTGGTTTGGGCTCAGGCAACACCCCCGGCATTGGAGGCAGAACCTCTCCAGAAACCTCATCTACACTAACAGCGCCGTATCGCTTTTGAATTTTTTCCGCTTTTTTATAAAGGTTAAACTGTTGCGTCAGCATATCACCTCTTTCGGCCAACGGCCTCATTTCACCTCTAGCCGCTGATACAGTGTAGTCGTCGAGCATCGCATTAGAGTGGTATCCTTCTCCGCTCCATAATTTTTTTTGCATAAGTCTGCGTTTACGCTTTCCGCGCTCTAAGTTGGTATTGGTGTCGGCATACTTGTCAGCCATCATTGAGCCGACTACCGCGTCAGAATACCTCTGAATCATGGCATCGTCATACGGGCCTCTACTAGCCCTAGCGTTTGCAAGACTAGCCAAATTTTGTCTAACTGTTACCACCCCTGCGCCTTGGTTAAAAAAGAAATCTAAAGCAGACACAAGCTCGTCTTCACTAAGCTGCTTGATGTCTACAGGGTCTAAAACAAAGCCTCCCCGTGTTTCTCCTTTCTGCAAACCGTCAATTATTCCTTTAAAAACAAGAGTTGCCGCTTCTCTTTCTGGCACATCTCCTCCAATGCCGTACTGTCTTCTTGTCGCGTCTTTTATATGAAACTCGCCTTCTGTTTGGTCTTGTTGGCCTGTTAGAGTCCCCGAAGCCGACTCCCATTGGTATGCAATATCAACATTGCGTCTTATAACATTTTCTGTGTTAAGCCCTTCGGGCGGAACAACTTTTGTTTCCTCAGTCATAGAGTACGCCTCCGCCTTCGAGCAGGGTGCCACCAGCACCAGGGCGTTTAGAGCGAGTGCCGCGACGGCCGCGAGGTGCGGCTGCAACACCAAGGGTTCCGGTTGCAGCAACCTCTGGCTCTGGCTCAGGTTCAGCTTGCAAGATTGTTGGCTCTTCTTCCTGCTCACGCTCATCCATCATGGTCTCTAGGTCACTGGTAATGTTTGGGGCAATTCCAGTGCCTTCTTCCCCAGGCTGTAACACACCGCTAGTGACGAACTCACCGCCCTCACCTATGCGGAATGTTGGGGTGCCGCCCTTCTCCAGGGCATCTAATTGACTTTTAAGGTTAATCTCACGGATGGCTTTGAGGCCAGGAGGTAGCGTCGGGTCTGCTGCCAGCTTCTCTTTGATGATTTGTTCAGCAAGGTCACGCTTCCCTTGCTCAATATCGCCCTTGCCGCCCTGACGCATGGAGACAAGGCGCTCAAGTTCTTCCTGCTGAAATTGAGTTTGTCGCTCTACACCTTGTCTTGTGAGGACGGGGTTGCCTTGTGTGTCAGTAACCTCCCCTGCGTTTGACTGAACAATGTTGGTTTCCCCGTCCTGACGAACTGCCTCGTTCATCCGGTCCCTGTAATTCCTCAAACTTGTTGCGTCTGTGCGAACACCTAGCGCCTTTTGTGGGTCACTGTATGGGTCGCCCTTTGGAGCCAAAGAGCGTGCCAGTTCCGCTTCGCGCTCCCTTTGAGCGCGTTCTTCTGCCTCACGCTGACCACGTTCTATTTCTGCTGCCCTTTGCTTGTCAGCATCGGGGGCATCTGCCGGTGGCGGGGTTGTCGAAACCTGACGCGGGGTTACGCCAAACTGCTCGTTTCTTTCTGCTGCTGCGCGGCGGGCGTCAGCATCATCACTCTCTCGTTGACGCTGTTCGCGCTCACGACGTTCCCTCTCCCGGCGCTCGTCTTCGCGGCGTCTTTCTTCACCACGACCGCGCTCCCCTTCGCGCAAGCCAGATTCTGGCTGGCGTCCAGAGCCGCCGCTGCCACCACCACTTGTTGAACCACCCATCAGTCTCTCCTATAGCGTAAACGGGTTGTAATCCATTTGCGCAATTTGCTGCGGAGGCTTGCGCATAACTTCTCTATTTTCCAAACCAACGGCAAGGTAGCGAAAGGCATCGGCTGCATGACTTGTGTAGTCATGGCGCGGATGGTCTCTAAAAGATTTACGCTTCTCATCCC
>Ga0255751_10002652_pt1 | contig 16617 bp, 16 predicted proteins | sample 071ome_20_FD_179951 | JGI IMG/M metagenome (GOLD analysis project Ga0255751, IMG submission 179951) | Coastal salt marsh microbial communities from the Groves Creek Marsh, Skidaway Island, Georgia - 071412BT metaG (version 2) | ecosystem: Environmental > Aquatic > Marine > Intertidal zone >...
CGAATGCATAATGGACAACTGGAATGACATGATCAAACCAGAAGACACTGTGTATCACTTGGGTGATGTGTTATTTGGTGAAAACAAGTTAGACTGGATGCAAGACAACTTTAAGAAGTTGCCAGGCAAAAAGTATCTTATACTTGGCAATCACGACAACCCTAAGTTTATGGCAATGTTCTTCAAACAGATCATGTTGTGGAAAGACATGGATGGGTTGATCCTTAGTCATACTCCTTTGCATCCTAGCACATTGAACGAGTCACACAGATTTGGAGATGGCAAAGTTCTTAATGTGCATGGACACATACACAGCAATCCTTCACCAGAAGGTCCATACAAATGTGTATGTGTTGAGCAAACTGATTACAAACCAGTAAACTTGGATGAGTTGAGAAATGCTTGATGATCACGCAGCAAAGCTATTTGCTAAAAACATAAACATGATGGTGCCATGGTATCTCATGGCATCATACGCTTACTACGAACAAGATGATGCTATATTCTCAGATGGCTTCTTTGACGAAATGGGCAAAACAATGTTGGCTTGTTGGGATGAGATTGAGCACTTCCACAAAGAATATATCACTGTAGGCGATTTGGAAGCAGGAACTTTCCTAGGCGAATATCCAAGTCGTGTAGAAGGTGGGTTAGCAAGTTTGCGTGAAGCATACTTTACAAAAAGTGGAACTGTGCGAAAAACACCCAAATTAACTTGACTTTTAACATCTCATCATATATAGTTACAAAACAACCAGGAGAAACACATGGCGAAGTTTGGTCCGAAAGTATATGCTAGTGATATTATCAATACTAAAAAACATTGGGCAGTAGGCATGACATGGACTGCAACAGGCAGTAAAGGCAACGAGTATTCGATTGAAATGAAAGACAATGGATTCTCATGTGATTGTCCTGCGTTTAAAAAATGTAAGCACATCAAAGCAGTTGAGGAGGGCTTTAATGGCTAAAAACGTAGTAAAACGTAAAAAGACTGTAAGAGCAAAGCGTAGAGGCAGTCCTTGGGAATTAATGCCAACTAAAACTTGGCAAGGTGCTCACTATTTTGTTCACTACGAAATTGAGAGCAAGGATTGGTTAAATGTATGCAAAACATATATTAAAAAGAAATACGACAAGAAGATTGTTGCTGCAATTAACAAGCTACCGGATTGGAAGGTTGGTGGGAAGAGCCATTATGCACTTGCTGCTTATTGTGAAGAACATCACCCGGAATTGATTCCAGGCCATTATGTAGGTAAATTTGATGCATGGGTGCAGAAACTTGCAGAAGAAGGTGCTAAGGTTGTTGAAGAAAAGAAAGCAGAAGAAAAAGCAAAAAAGAATGTATATGTGCCAAGCATACAAGAACGCATTAGAGATCAAGCGAGTGAAACATGTTATGCAATAGAAGAATGGCTTGACGGATTTATTACAGATCCAAAGAATTTTAATCCTAAAGGTTTTGAATTTGTTAAGCATTTTGCAAAATACAAAGTTAGCCAAGCACACGCACGTAAAATTAAAGGTTTTTATGCAGGAGAGTTAGAAGAAGCATATCTTATCCAAAAATTACCAACACCTGGTGAAATTAATCGTTGCAAGGATGAATTCAAAAAAGATCAAATGCAACAACTACGTGAAGGATACAGTCATCTTACAAAATCAGATGCAAAAAAATATTTGGAAGCACTTGAACTACTACATGGTGCTTGTGATGTTGTAATAGATGCTGCGAAAGCTACTCGTAAGCCAAGGAAGAAAATTCCACCAAGCAAAGACAAACTTGTATCAAAAGTCAAATACTGTGAACGTGATGACAAATTGCAGTTGGTTAGTGTTAATCCTGTTGATATGTTAGACAGCACAGAAATATGGGTATACAATATAAAAACACGTAAACTTGGAAAATATGTAGCAGCAGAACATGCTACAATACAAATCAAAGGCACCACACTGTTACACTATGATGAAAAAACCAGTATACAAAAAACACTACGCAAACCTGCCGATACTCTTAAAGAGTTTAAGAAAGCAGGTAAGGTTGCACTACGCAAGTTTATGGATGATATTAAGACTACAGATATCAAACTAAACGGGCGGTTAAATAGTGATACTATTATATTAAAATGTGTAAAATAAATACAGTATGAAAAATATTACACTTGAAGCATTGGAGCGTCAAGTATTGTTTTGGAATCGAGCAGCAATACTGGCGCCCATTTTTTTTACTGGCATGTTGATGGTTACATGGTTTTTTGGGCTGTGTGATTTACAAACATTATTTTTTATTGCCTGCGGACTGTATTTTGGCACAGCAGTGATTTGGTGGTGGTGGACTATGAAAAGCATACACCTATTGGTTAAAACATTGACCAGCACAAGAGAAGGTGTGGTTGAAGTGGCAGCAGAACTCAAAAGTATTCGAGAAGAACTAACCATTGACAACTTCCAAGATAAGTAGTATATTATTATTACAGTGGACTAAGTGTTCGACCCACTATAAATATTCCGCACACTCCAGTAGCCGAGGAGTATAATATGAGTTACTATAGCACGAAAACATACGGGCACAACATTGGATTAAGTGCCTGCTTTAGACAACCAAATGCAGATCATTCACATTGTAGTTTGCTACATGGTTATAGTTTGCAGTTTAAATTTACATTTGCTGCAAATGAATTAGATAATAAAAACTGGGTTGTAGATTTTGGAGGACTAAAACCTTTAAAGGCTTGGTTAGAAGATAATTTTGATCACAAGGTTGTTCTTACTGATACTGATCCTCATCTAAATGATTTTTACGAACTTGAAGAAAAAGGATTGGCTGCACTAACTATTTTAGACGGAGTAGGTGTAGAAAGATTTGCATACCATGCATGGAAAAAAGCAGACAGTCTTGTACGTGAAATGACTGATAATCGTTGTTGGTGTGTTGAAGTAGAATGTGCAGAGCATGGAGCAAACAGTGCAATCTATAAAGCAATGGACTGAACCAAAAGAATTACGCAAAGCTCGCAAACGCAAAGAAAAAGCAGAAAAACTTGCAGTAGCAGAACCTAAAAAAGAAATCATAACTAGTAGTGATAAACGGTATGTGGTTTGTTTAAAACATGGAACAAAGTATAGTGCTGACTATGTTAATAAATTAAAAAACATGGTTGATCGTAATATTACTTTACCTTATGAATTTATTTGCTTTACAGATAATCATACAAAAATAGATCGCAGTATAAGGATAGAACCATTACCAAAATTACAAACACAAGGATGGTGGTATAAACCATACTTTATGAGTGCAGATTTACCTATAGATGGCACAATGCTGTTTTTAGATTTAGATGTTGTTGTATTTAGAAATATTGACGAGCTATTCACATACAAACCAGGTAAATTTTGTATTATTAGAGATTTCAATAGACACTTGAGGCACAACTGGGATAGAATGAACAGCAGTGTGTTTAGGACTAATGTGGGTGAATATGATAGATTATGGCAAGATTTTAAGCGTAATTTAAAAGCACATACTGCAAAAAATAGAGGCGACCAAGATTGGATGTATAGAAGTATAAAAGATCATGAATTTTGGCCTGATGAATGGATAATGAGTTATAAATGGGAAATGCGTGAAAAACGATCATTGACTATTGTAAATGGAAAAAGGAATTTTGCTGAAATAGCAAAGCCTCGAGTGCAACCAAGCACTAAGATTGCAGTGTTTCATGGTGATCCAAATCCTCATAACTGTGAAGATCCATGGGTGAAAGAAAGATGGGTTTAGACTTGACAAACTTAAACAATGAGAGTATAGTATTAATATGCAAGACTTAAAATTTACAACAGCAGGTGACTATTTGAAATCTCAGCAAAAGCGTATTGGCTTTGCTTGCAAATACCTGCATCCAGATCAAACACAGAAGAAAAAAGTTTTAGAAGAACTACAACGTCCACTTACTGAAAAATGCACAACTGTTGCATGGCTAAATAGACAAACAAGAGACGTTGCAGAAGAACGCTTGTGGGACATAATGGTCCACAACGCAGCAGCAGCAAAAAGGTTAGTAGAATATGTGGGAAGCCTTCCTCCAGAACTTCGTATGGTCCGATTGGGTAGCAATCAGCTTCCTTGTGCTACCGAGTCTAGCTGGATGTATTTTTGGTCTAAGCCTGACGTGGTTGCATACTGCGAGAAACACTACGCAAAGGTCGGTGAAGCGGCAAGAGCCCTTGATGTCAGACTTAGTATGCATCCGGGACAGTTTACCGTCCTTGCCAGTGATAACGATGAAATCGTCGAAAGGAGCATAGATGAGTTTGAGTATCACGTCAACTTACTACGGTGGATGGGCTACGGCAAGAAGTTCCAAGACTTCAAGTGTAATGTCCACATATCAGGCAGAAAAGGTCCAGCCGGTATCAAAGACGTCCTTAAACGTCTCTCGCCAGAAGCACGAAACACTATTACTATCGAGAACGACGAAAACTCGTGGGGACTCGACGCCAGCCTTGAGCTTGCAGACGATCTCGCTTTGGTGCTAGACATACATCACCATTGGGTGAAAACAGGAGAATACATTGAACCAGATGACGACCGTATATACCGTATTATCGATAGTTGGCGGGGTGAGCGTCCTGCTATGCATTACAGCATTAGCCGTGAAGATTACCTCACAGATGCTTCACCAAGTCTACGACCAGACATGGACACATTACTTGAATCCGGCCATAAAAAACAAAAACTAAGAGCACACAGTGATTACTTGTGGAATGATGCTTGCAATGACTGGGCATTATCCCATTGGGAATGGGCAGACATTATGGTAGAGGCTAAGATGAAGAATCTTGCTAACACACAGTTACTTGAACGCTACTATATGAATAAAGATCCTTTTGCCGGAAAGGTAGCTGCATGAGCTACACTCTATTAGATATTGACTATGATCCATATCTTGCTCTCCAGTGCATCCAAGATGAAAACTACACTATGGAAAAACAAGAAGATGATCATTTTATAGATTATGCAAGGATTGACAGCAAAGAATTAAAAAAATATATTAGAGATATTCTAAAACTGCCATTTCCGATTGAAGTATTGTTTTTTGTGAATCCTGCACACGGTGTTTATAATCCCCATATTGATTTACAACGTAAATGTGCAATTAATTTTCCAGTAAATGTTGTTGGAGATGTATACACTGCTAAAGACCATACAGATCCATATTGGGAACAAAATAAAATAGAATCAAAAGGAGAAATAAATTTTCCTCCAATTGATGATAGTAATAGACATATGTATGATCATATGAAATTTATGCAGCATCCTATATTGTTGGATACTAGCAAGCCTCACAGTGCAGCAAATAATAGTAAGTTATGTAGATTTATTATCACTTGTAGTGTATTCACACATACATATGAGCAAGTAAAAGATATTTTACAACAGAACAACATGATTATAAATACAGTATGAGTTATTTGAGCAAAATGTATGGAGCGAAAACTCCACAAGGTATTGTTAAAGATAAAAATCCTAACCGTGTGCTTGGCGGATTAAAAGGTGCTGGTGTAAACAGTTTTACCATGTTAGGTGAAGATGAAACTGAAAAACAGATTCCAACTTATGCTTATGTTCAAGCATTGGAAGAAAAACTCAAGCGACTTGAAGCAACAGTGCTTGAGCAAGATAAACACATTAGGAGATTAAGAAATGATAAAAAAATGGATAGACAGTCGTATTAAAGAACGTTCTACTATTGACGGAGTGCTAATGGTAGCAGCAGGCGCAGCTATTATTATCTTTTCACCATTAACAAAACTTATTGCTTATGGTGCCATTGCATACGGAGTGTGGACTATTTGGCGGCAAGAATAAAAATTGCAGCAATAGGTTGTAGTTTTACAAATTATATTTGGCCCACATATGCAGATATTTTAGATGCTGTAAATTTCGGTTTACCCGGTATAGGTAATGAAAGAATTTGGGCCACAATATATTATTTGTATAAAAATCGGAAATTACAACGCTTTGATTATTTGATAGTTCAATGGTCATCTCCTTTTAGATTTGATTACCGGACTAGTTCAGGATGGACTACTGGTGACGGAACTATTAATAAACATAAAATGAATAACCGTCCTATATGGAGAGCTATTTCTAATTGGTATAATGAAGAATACGAAATCGAAAAAAGTGAAAACTATATAAAATCAATCAAAGATTTATGCAAAGATATAAACTTGCCTAATTTTCACATGTCTATGTCTCAAGAAATTGGACATTGTGTTGATTTACCAGATATAATGAATACATACAAAGAAAAATATCTTATAAAAAGAGCAGAATGGACATCAAAACCATTTGAAGACACACATCCTACAATTGCTTCACATATTGAAATAGCAAAACACCTAGGAAACATCATAGGTGTAACACCTGACCCTATCATGCTACAAAAATGTATGCAGTTTCACGACTTGATACTTACTGAAATACCTTTTGAAAAGATAAAAAAGTATTATAAATCACACTTTCCAGATAGGTATGTCGCTGCTGGCTTTTAATTCCCAAACTTTTTTAGCATTTACTCCTCGTTGTTGTGCAAACTTTTTTGCATCACAATTTTCGCAAACATGGAAATAATTATTGCTTAGTCTTTTAGGATCCATACTTCCTCTAGGTCTTGTAAATTCTTCATTACAAGAATCGCATCGTAAGACAACCATTGTTTTTTTGCGACTATAAGTGTGTTGCTTTCCAAGTTTACTACGGCGCATATGCCAAGTATCAATCAAATATTCTTTTATATACATAACTATATTTACATTAAGATTATAAAAACAACCGATAAATATTAGAAAGGAACACTATGAGCATACTAACTTTAACACCAGCAGCAGAGAAACAAATAGACCTTTTGAGCAAAGAGAATGATTGCTACGGCATTTCTCTTAACATCAAAGGAGGCGGATGCGCAGGTTTTGAGTATGATTGGGGCACAATTTCTAGTCCTACAGACTTAGAAGAAGGTGATGAAGTAGTAAAAACAGCAAATGGATGTGCATTTGTAGTCGGTTCTCATAGTTTAATGTTTTTAATAGGAACAGAAGTAGACTATGTCAAAAGTTTAGTAGGTGCTAACTTTGAAATACGAAATCCAAACGCTCAAAGTGCATGTGGATGCGGTGTAAGTGTAAACTTTGATATGGATACATTGCCACAATGGTAAAGGAAAAATAAATGGCTAGAGAAGAAATTGATATTGGTGTAGAGGGTAATGACGGCACAGGGGATAGTATTCGAGAATCCTTTAAAAAGGTAAACGAAAACTTTTCTGAACTATATGCTGTTTTTGGTTTAGGTGGAACTATATCCTTTAAAACACTTGATGACACTCCAAATACATATTTGGCCAACGAAAATGCTATACCTGCTGTGTCTTCAGATGCTGCATCTATAAATTTTTATAAATTTGTAAGTGACAGCGGATTTAATAATACAGATGTATTAAGTCCTGATGAAACAACTAATAGCGTGTATGTTGAGTTTGCAGACCCATTAGGCGATCCACTAGAAGAAGCAGGCACTGTGAAAATCACTATTGTTGATCCACACATCAACAGAGACCCTGATCCAGAAATTGCTAATCCTTTAGCAGCCAATGCTGTCCTAGCCTACGGCAATGGCATGAATACAATATTAAGAAACACCAGTGGCACTGGCGATGATATAGATACACTTGTAACTACCTGGACTACAACACATCCTGACGAAGGTGCAATTACCAGCGACAATGTTATAATCAGTAAGGGTTATGCAGATGATACTTATGTCAATGCAGACGGCGACGAAATGACAGGGCTACTGCAATACGATACAGGTGTTGGCCCTGCACAAGGTAGAGAACTTCCTGCAACAGAAGATGTAATTACAAGGGCAGGTAGTAAAGAAAACAGGACCATGCTAGACGACTTGTTCTTAGCGGACCATCCTAATCCTTTACAAGGACAAGGAACTCCAAATGGTCCTGATGATTTACAAGCAGTTACAAAACTTTATGTTGATACACAAGGTTATGCGAGTGCAACTAACATTTATGTTAGCACTACAGGCGACGATGCTCAAACAACAACACCTGCAGGACAAGAAGGTAGATCACCACAGTATTCATACAGAACTATCAATGCTGCCATGGTTAGAGCTACAGAAATTATTGAAAGCACACCTTTTGAACCAGGACCTTACATTCAGACTATCACATATAACGATGGTGAAAACGACACATTTACAACCACTATTACTGGCGTAGTTTCGCCTGTAGCAACTAGTGACTTGGCAGCAGCTATCGTTGATGCAAATAAAAATCAAATCTCAGACGATGTTGTTGAATTTATAAACACCACATATCCGGATTTGGTATACAATGAAGAATTGTGTCGTAGAGATGTTGGATTAATACTAGATGCAGTAAAACTTGATGTTCAAGCAGGCGGTAATTATCTATCACGTTGGGCAGGTAAAAGATATAGTGCAAACCCAAGTGCAGTAAAAGCTCGTTCAACACAGTATACAGAAACTGTTGCTGGCATTAACAGAGCACGTTTCCTAATATTAGAAGACCTTGCAGCAGCAGGAACAATCAGTAGCACTGTTCAAGACGATTATGATACAAGATTTGATGATATCTTAACATTCCTAAATGATAATCTCAGCGATGATGTAGATTTAATAGCAGGTAATGCATATGAATTTGAATTTGACAATGGTAACAATCCAGCAGTAGATCAAGGTATTGCAGGTAATCCAGATTTGCGTGAAGGTAAATTAATTAGAGGTATCACCAGTAGAGCAACAGGTGTTATTACCGATTATCAAAGATCTTTTACCGCAACCACTGACAAAGTTACTGTTGAACTGAGAGAACCTATTGAATTTATAGAAGGCGAAAAATTAGAGTTTGGTGCTATTACTCAAAACAACCAAATTACTGTTAGAGTTGAATCAGGCATATACGATGAACACTTGCCAATTAAATTGCCTGAAAACGTTTCTATTAAAGGTGACGAATTTAGACGTGCTGTGATTAGACCAAAGCTAGGCGTGTCGCAATCACGCTGGGCTAACACATATTTCTACAGAGATGTAGATATTGACGGATTACCAGCAGCTGAATCTCCGTTGACAGGAGTAAATATTCTAACAAGTCCAGATCCAGCTAGATCTTCTGCAGGTTCACCTTATACTATTACCAAAAATGATTATTCAACTAGTGGTATTGGACAAGATGCTACATTTGAAGTCACAGTCGACGGCACTGGAGCAGTAACTTTAGCAACAATTACAAGTGCAGGTAAAGGATTTATTATAGGCGAAACTATAACAATCCCTGACAGTAATCTAGGAGGCACTGGTGCAGCCCCAGATGTTGTTTTAGAAGTAACTAATACAGGCGGTGGTATTACTTTTATACACCCTGTCACAAGTAAGAACGGTAAATATGGTTATCATTATGCTCAAGACAGTTCGGGACAAATAGTTGTTGGCGGTGCAGGTGCAAACAATCCAGGAAATTTTCCTGAAGGTGCTAGATTAATTGAATTAAACAAAGAATTTATAGCAGAAGAAACAATCCAGTATATAGATGCTCAAGTAGCAGGAGGAGCAGGTATATGGAGTGGATTTGTTTATGATGCTACAAAATGCCGTAGAGACACAAGACTTATTATTGATGGCATTGTTGCAGACCTTAAAAATCCAAATGGAGGCAGAGAAGCTACACTAACCAATCAAGGAGCATATTATGCGGGATCAGTAGCAGGGCAAGAACAACAAACTGTTGCTGCAATCGAATATACTAAAACTATTGTTGCAAGTGTATTAGCAAATGATGTTGGTAATCCTTTTACAGCATTAGGTTCTGTTCCTCAAGTCTTTGACGAAGATTTTGTAGCAGAGTCAGCTGTCCAAGCCAATTATGACGACTTGATTGCTTGTATTACGTTCTTTGCAGATCCTACATTTAATCCTCCAAAAAATAATAATCAAATGGATGTTTTGTTGTGTAATGACAACACAATTGTTAGAAACTTAACAGTGCAAAGACACGGTGGCTTTATGATGGTGTTGGACCCAGAAGGTCAAATCCTAACTAGATCACCTTATTGCCAAACAGGTTCCAGCTTTTCGCAATCATTAGGCACAAGACGAGCATTAGCAGGTGGGCTGTTTGCAGATGGTTATGCAGGTAACATGCCAGCAACTATTGATACTGTAAACAGCGCATTTAATTTAAGTATTAGTTCGCCAGCAGGACATGGTATTTCTGTTAGACCGCCGCCCACACCATTTCCATTCTTTTTAAACGGACAACGTTATCAAGTTAATACAATCACAAATTATAATCAGTCGGCAGGGACATGTAATCTTGTATTAGATGAAACAAGTAATGAAGGTTCTGGTTACACTGGCGGCACAGGCGTAGATATCTTTATCCAATCTGGTGGTAATAGATCTATGCTTGCAAACGACTTTACACAGATCAACGACTTAGGTTTTGGTGCATTGTGTATTAACAACGCACTATCAGAACTTGTTAGTATGTTTACATATTACTGTCACACAGGATACCTAGCTAAGGATGGTTCACAGATTCGTAGTATTGCTGGTAACAACAGTTATGGCTTCTATGGACTGGTTGCTGACGGTTCAGACCCTGATGAGATTCCAACTGATGTGACACTTGAAAGCGATATGGTTTTCCCTGCAAAGGTATTCCGTGCAAGCACAGTTCTTAAATTTGCAAGTGTTCCTGGTAGTATTGCAGTTGGCGAACAGATATCGCAGGAGATCTCGGGTGCTACAGGCATCGTCAGTTTCTTCAAAGACGGTGGCACAACTGTATTCATACACAGTGCTACAGGAAACTGGAACACTAGTGACGAAGCATTTGGCGACAACAGTTCTACATTGATTGGTGTGCCATTGAGTGTCGAAGCCTTAAATCTTGATGCTGATGATGGATCGTTATTCTTGTATGCTTACGACTTAGTTGGTCTACCAAATAACACATCTGAAGTTGAAATTTACCACGGGCTTGCTCCTAGTAGCACAAGTGATCTTTATCAACCTTATGAAATTACCAATGCTCAACAAACAGATTATATATTAGATGGGTATCAGGCTGTTAATGATACAATTGCTGCAACTTACTCAGGTTCAGGTCCACAAACCAGTAAAGCAACATTTACTATTGCCAAAAACAGAACCGACGGTTATACTGTTGAAATTGAAAACGCAGGTGCTGGTTATGCAGATACAGACAGTTTTACTGTTGATGGTGCATTATTAGACGGTCTTACATCAACTAACGATGCAACAATTGATGTTGATACAGTAGATGGCAGCGGTGGCATCACAGCAGTTACAATTTCCGGAACAGCAGCATTTGATGATCAATCTCCTGTAAGAGATGGTCAAGTTTGGAGATTCAACTTCGGCACAGGTATTGAAGGCACGGCAGATAACGGACTACAAGAAGATACTCCGCATGATATACCATTGGTTATTAGACACAAACAAAACATTGTTGTTGACGGATTGCCAGCAGATGACTTGCCAGTTCGACCTTCAACTGCATTTGTGTTTACTGAAGATGATACAAGCATCACATACAGAACAATTGCTTTTGGCACAACAATAACAGACGGATATCAGCTCAGTGGACTTGGAACAAAACGTGTTGTGACATTTGATGCAAATTATCGTTACATTGACATGACTGTAGATCAAGATGTTGTAGGATTAGCAGAAACTATTAATGGTTCAGGCACTGCACCTAGTTTAACTGTAGATCCAAACTTTACAGACATTATTGCAGCAGCAGGTGCAAGCGGTGCTAACACCTTTGGTGCCACAGTAGGTGATAGATTTATTTGTATTAATGCTCTCGATACAGATAACAAAGCTAGAATTGCCAATAATGATATGTTGATGACTTGGGGCGGTAAAACTTATACTGTGACAGGTTATGCTGAATACGAGTTTGATGACGGTGTTGGATCTACTGAGACAGTTGGTATAATACAGATTGCAGACTTAGCTAATACGGACGTAACATGGCCAGCTACATCAAGTGGGCTTGCCATTAGTTTGACAAACACTAGAGGTATTACACTAAAAGCAGGCTTAGCAGCAGGTGAACCAGCACAGGTTACAGTGAACATTTCAACCTGTCGTGCAACAGGCCACGATATGCTGGATATTGGTGTTGGCGGATTTAACACTGCAAACTATCCAGAACGTATTTTTGGCAAACCATTTGGCACAAGTGCAACCAGCACAAGTGATGCATTTGATGAAAACGGCACGAGGAGTGCTGCACAAGCCCAAGAACGTAGAAAAGGGCGTGTGTTTACTGTTATGACAGACCAAGATGGTTTCTTCCGTGTTGGCAGATTCTTTACAGTTGACCAAGGCACAGGTAGTGTTACATTTAACGCTGCACTTGTCCTTACAAACATTGATGGTATTGGTTTTAAACGTGGTGTTCGTGTAAATGAATTTTCAAACGATGATACATTTACAGATCCAAAAGGTGATGCTGTTCCAACACAAACAGCAGTTGACGGATATCTAAACTACAGACTTGGTCTTGATAGAGATGGACAACTTACTGCTACGAAAATTGGTCCAGGCTTTATGTCATTAGGCGGACCTGGCTTTAGTCAAACTCCAATGGAAGATGATATGAGCTTGGGTGGCTTTAGAATTACAAACCTAGCAACACCTCTTGCAGGCAGTGATGCAACCACTAAAGATTATGTTGATCAGAAAACCGATGAACTAAATGATATTGGCGATGTAACAATCACAGGTTCAGGCGGTTTAATGAGTGCGCAACTGTTAACTTTTACAGGCACAGCTCAAAATAGTGAAAATGCTAATGTAGTAGGCGATGTTACATTTACAAGAACAGCTACTAACGAATTGACAACTTCTATTACAAGCGGAAGTATTATCAATGCAGACGTAAATGCTACAGCAGGAATTGAGCAAAGCAAACTTGCAATGGATCTTGCCACTGCACAAGCAGCAGCACCTACAGGAACAGCAGCACAGAAACAAGCACTAAGTGGACTATCAAGTTTCAATAGTGTAGAATTTAGTGTAACTGATGGTTGGGTAGAACTTGCAACTGGTGGTATTGATAACGGAAAATTATCAAACGACGACATCACAATAGGCACAACAACTATTGCACTAGGTGCAGCAAGCACAAGCCTAGCAGGCATGACAGGAATTGCATTTACAAGTGGCACAATAAGTGGCACAGCAGATATTAACTTAACAGGAAGTATTACACATACTGGAAATATAATAGGGCCTGCAAACTCAGGTGCTGATAACGGTGTTGCTATAGGTGCTAGTGGTAATATTTACAACGCTGTTTGGGCCACTACGTTCCACGGAACTGCTACAGAAGCACTATATGCTGACTTGGCAGAAAACTATTTAGGTGATGCAGACTATGAACCAGGCACAGTAGTTGTATTTGGCGGAGATGCAGAAGTTACTGTATGCACTGCTAAAGGACAAACCAGTGTAGCAGGTGTTGTTACAACTAATCCAGCTCACTTGATGAACAGTGCATTAGAAGGTGATCACGTAGTAGGACTAGCACTACAAGGTAGAGTTCCATGTAAGGTCATCGGTCGGGTGGAAAAAGGAGATATGCTGGTTACAAGTGCAATACCAGGCTTTGCAATGGTTAACAATTCTCCAGGTGTTGGTCAAGTGCTCGGTAAAGCAGTTGGCTCAAAAGACACTGAAGACAGAGGTGTTGTCGAGATTGTGGTAGGGAGAGTATAATGGCTATTCAAGTAATCAACGTAGGCACAGGAGCAAACAGTGGAGGTGGTGACGCTCTCCGCGATGCTATGATCAAAATCAATGAAAACTTTGTAGAACTATATGATAGGACTGGTGGAGATGTAGCAAGCTCTATTATTGGTGCAGACAGCACTGTGTTAGTTGATGGGCCTAACAGTAGCATAAATGCAGATGCATTAAGTGGCACAGCGCCAGCCGGTGTTGTTACATTTCCTAACATAAGCAATACACCTACAAGTGTAGCAGGATATGGCATAACAGATGCATATACCAAATCACAAACAGATCAAAAGATAAATGTTGCTATACTGGGCTTAACAGATGGAACTACAGATTTCAAAGGTTCAGTATTTGCAGATGATAGCACACTGTTGGTAGATGGTGTGAATGGAAAAATTACCGGTGAAGTTACAGGAACAATATCTAGTATAAACTGGATGGCAGCAAGTGACAGTTACTTGACTATTTCAAATGGTGGCTCTACTGGTCCGGGTCCTATACAAATTGTTGCATCAGCAAATTTAGATCTTTCTGCAGGTGTTGGACAAGTTATTAATGCAAATAGAACTATTGTAGCAGCAGAAGGCATACAAATAGAAAAAGGTGTTGAAGAAAAGTTTGCCACACTAACAGGGGCTACAGGAACTGTCACACACGATTGTGACAATGGACACATCTTCTATCACACTACACCAGCAGCAGATTGGACTGCAAACTTTACCAACCTAGGACTCACAGCAGAATACGCTACTACATTGAGCATTGTTATTGCACAAGGTGCAACAGCATATATTCCTAGTGCAGTAGAAATAGGCGGTGTAGCACAAACTATATTATGGCAAGGTGGCAGTGCTCCAAGTGGCACAGCAGATGGCACAGATGTTGTAGCATTTAGCATATTGAATGACGGTGGCACGTATGTTGTTATGGGACAATTGGTAGGATTTAGTTGATGCCTTTCTTTAGTAGTTTCACAGGATCGTTCACAGGTGGTAGAAGAACCGTTGCCGGCGGCGGCGGTGGCGGAGGGGCATTTGGATTGTCTGCAACATTTGATGCTACAGGATCTTTTGCCGAAGGTTTTACTATAAACAGATATGGTTCTAGATTATACTTAAAAAATGGCGCTGTATCAAATATAAAACAAATTGATTTAACAACAGAATATGATTTAACTACAGCAACAGATAACGGTGTAGAAAAAACCTTTACAGATGCTGGATCGCAAGGTGCTATCAAAATGGATGCAAGTGGTCAGCAGGTTTATATTATAGACGACGATAGCGGAACACTTAGAAGTTATCTTATGAATCCTCCATATGACATTAGTGCAGCAGGTTCAACAGCCTATCAAACCTATAGTGTAAATGGTTTAGCATTTGATTTCTCTGATGACCGCAACAAGTTGATTACGATAAATGGCAGTACAATCACTGAACATAGCATGACTACAAATGGTAGAATAGACACAGCATCTGCTACAGGAAATACTTTTGTTGTACCCGGAATAGGCAGTAGTTGGGGAATAGCATATACTCCGGATGGTTCTCAGATTTGGGTTGTAGATTCAAACACAGATAACATCACAAAGATTGATCTTGCTACAAGATATGATTTAAGCACAGCAACACTTGGCGATAGTATAGATATAAGCAGCATTACTGGACAACCACAAGGATTGGAATTTTCTTTAGATGGGTCTAAAGTATATTTTATGAATAGTAGTCTAAGTGTTCTTGAATATGACAGCGGCTATACCAACACATATTTGGCTACACAACTTAAACAAGTTTGGTCAAATTATGCTGGTAGCCCAGCAGGGTCTAGTATTAGTGCTGGAACAAATATAACAAATAGTCAAGCCTTGTTTATTGATCCTAACTATGAACACTATATAGCATTGAGATCCAGCAGAATGGATTATTGGCAAATGTCTCCTCCTGGATCTTTTGGTGCACTAAATACTAGCGATCCAAGTTATGGATTTGTCAACAACGGAGTAAGCAAAACTGCTACTGCAATATGGTTTAGTGCGGATGGTTTGAGAGCATGGACAGCAGGTGTTGATAATCCTTACAAAGTCTTAGTGGAATATAGTTTGACTAGTGCATATGATTTATCAACAGCAACCGAAGTACAAAGTAAATCTCTTACTTACGTAGCAGGAACTATTTATAATATACAATTTTACAACAACGGCTCCAATCTATTGATTGCTAGAGAATGGGTAGGAAATTCAGATGTCTTTAGTGAGCGTGCTGGATGGGAATATTATTCATTATCTACACCGTATGATATCAGCACCGTATCTTTTGTAGAAAAAAAATATTATCCTAATTCAGCAAATGGAGAGGAGTTTTATCAGGAACAATACAGATCAATTGCAATAAACTCAGATGGAACCAAAGTTATAGGTGCTGCAGAGAATAACGCAGTTTTACACTTTAGCACACTAAGTACGCCATATGACATATCAACAGCAACTTTTGACAAAAGATTTGATTTTTCAGCAGGAGGATTTCCGACTTCTGGTGACATAAAAGGACTACACTTAGATGCAAGTTTGACTAAGTTTTATGCCCAAATCAATACAGCGTTATTTGAGTTTGACATAGACAACTGGACATAAGATAAATATTAGAAAGAACAGGATTTAGAGAATGGCAAATAGATTTCCACTAATAGTAGATGTAGATGACGGCAATAAAATTAAGGAATTGCCAACTGGTGAC
>Ga0255751_10002657_pt1 | contig 16585 bp, 7 predicted proteins | sample 071ome_20_FD_179951 | JGI IMG/M metagenome (GOLD analysis project Ga0255751, IMG submission 179951) | Coastal salt marsh microbial communities from the Groves Creek Marsh, Skidaway Island, Georgia - 071412BT metaG (version 2) | ecosystem: Environmental > Aquatic > Marine > Intertidal zone > Salt...
AATAGTTTCTCTAACTGTCGTAATTCCAACGTCAATTCCATTCTGACCGACATAGAAGAAAATATCTACTCTGTCGTTAACCTTTGGTGCCTCAGTAAACGTAAATGATGTTCCTCCAAGGAACTGATATGCATATCCTGGAGTTTGAAGAACGCCGTTTACAAAGATAACAAGAACTGCATCCAAATCAATCGCACTGGAAAGTCTTGCCGCAGGATCGATTTCAAATGCTAACAATTCACCATTATAGAAGAGTGGGAATCTCTTTCTATTTCCGTCTTGATAACCAGCAATACTATCAATGTAATCCATTTCACCGAATGACCAAGATGAGAAGAAATCATTGAAGGTTTGTGTGATTTCAACTTGGAAATCGGCAATTGGTGCAGTATAATCCTTAGCAGTAACAAGACCAACAACTTTTACAACATCTCCAGGTTGGAATCCATATCCATTTCTAGCAATCTTGAATGACTCAATTGAGAATAATGTTGAACCAATACCGACATTACTTGTGCCAGCGGCACCAACTGTCAAGTTGAGAAGTAAGTTCTTACCAGTCTCCGTTGTAGCACCAACACCAAGTCTAGAAACACCAGTAACAGGCATATTTTCATAATTTGGTTCTGGAATCTCAATAATAGGATTGATATATCCAGTACCACCATTAACAATATTGAGTGCCAAAGTTCCTCCAGCACCGACTACTGCCTCAACAACAGCACCCGTTCCACCACCACCAGCTGGACCAACATTAACAGTTAAAGTGTTTACTGTCGTAGAAGCAATGGAAAGATTAACTCCTGCTGCTGGATCTGTAGGTCTTGGATAAACTTGTTCTGTGAAGAAATCATCATCAGAACATCTGAATACGATTGAACCAGTATCGAATCCAACAGTATCTGCAGTTGTTAATCCATGTCCATCAATTGTTACTTGAAGTTCACCTGTATGTGAAGTGAATTTAGCATTAGTGATTGAATAGGTGTTACCACTACCATCAAAAGTTGAATTTATACCTGCTCTTACAAATCTATGCTCATATGCTCTATCAGTAACTGCGATAGAAACTGGTGATCTATATCCAGAACCGAAATTTAAATTATAATGTCTATAAATTTCACCATCACCCGTGTAGTAATGTGTAATTGTGCTTGGTCCAACAAGAACATTGACTTTGTTTGCATCAACAACATTAAACAATGCAAGAGCGCGATCATGATCTGGGAAGATTGTAGTTGTAATACCAGAACCACTTGGGCAGGTAAATGCGAGACCAACTAATTTTACACTATCACCATTTCTAAGATTGTGTGGTTCAACAGTTTCAACCTCAAGAATTCCAGAAATCTTATTATACGTTGCCGTGCTTATAGAAACAGGTCTAGTCCAAGTATTGATGCCAACAATATCTGTGATAGTTCCAGAAGAATCTTTTTCTGCCTTAACCACAGCACCTACAAGAGGTGCATAACCAAGACCAGGTGTCGAACCAAGGGAAACTACCAAACCACCTCTTGGAATCTGATTCTGGTTGATATCAAACTCAGATTGAATGGGAAGACCATTGGTTGAAGTGATACCAGTAAATACAACACTAGAAATACCTGCAGAGGTGTCTCTCTCGAAAACATAATTGTTTCCAGCGTTGTTGAGAGTTGATGGTGTCTGGAAAACACCATTAATGAACAGGATTCCATTACCAGGTTGAACACCAGAAGTATTGATTCCTTCAATGGTTGTAGTGTAGGTTTTAGCAATACCAGTGAAACTATCCGAAATATCATCGAAGAGCATATTGGTATCATAATTCGATCTCAAGAAGGTTCTGCCAGTGTATTCTGCCTTAACATAAGGAAGATTTGAAGAATTTCTTCTTGCTCTAGAGTTTCCTTTTGGAGGATCAACGAAGAAGATTTCATTCTTAACAATGTTAATTGCACCTCTGTAAATTCTGACCTCTGCGCCATCAGTGTGAGTAGTTGCTGCAGAACCAACGATTCCGCGAACAACAGATACAGTTGGGTATGTTGCAGCAGCACCTGCAGCAATAATTCCATTGATTGGACCAAGAAGTTGACCATTAACATTAGTGCTAAGTCCAACTTCAACAACCTTCATGTATTCATCATCAATTCTAAGAAGGTCTCTTGGTTGAACCGAAGAAATACCACTAAGATTGAAAGTTGAAATACCAGCAGTAATACCTCCATTGTTGTTTTCTAACAGATGGTTGATTGGCGTAAAGGCAATTGGTTGCTGCACGATACCGTCAAGTGCAACAACAGTCTTTGTCAACTTCTTAGTAAATTCAAGTTCATGAGAATTTCCAAGTCCAGCATCAGTAAATGTGATAGCAATACCAACATTTCCACTCACTCCAGCAGATGAAGCAGCTTCTCTTGCCCATTCTGGTTTAGTTGCTAATTGGAAAGTATCTGGAGTAAGTGCAATTGGATAAACTCTTTCTGGAAGTCTATCAGTAACAATACCAAGATAGTTTTCAGTGCTACCAATACCCATTGCAGATTTGCCAACACCAACAAATGTTGCTTCTGGTGTATAGATTAATTCTTCACCAGTGTTGAAGAAGTGATTTGGATAACTGAAAATTCCCGTTGCATAATCTATAATGGATGTATTTGAAGGATCGAAAATCTTAGTATAGATTGGGTCACCTTCATGCTTAAGTGTGAAGTTAACTCTGTTTGCTCTCAATCCATTTAAACCGTCAAATGCGGATAATAATACTAATTGAGAAGCAGGACCATATTCAAGTGGATTTGCTTGGTTATCAAAATCCATTCCTCTATAGAGAACTTCACCAAACGCTTGAGTTTCTACATCATATCCAGAATCTGGATAGAAATTCAAATGGAAGTTAGAACCAATAATTTCTCCACCAAAGGTTCCAATACCGGTAGTATTGTTTGTTGGTGAAAATGGTCCTTGAGTTACAAACAATTCAGAATCTTGATCGTTTGCAAGGATGTTAACTTGATGTATTGCTGATGACTGACCAGCAGAAACCCGAACAATTGAATTAACTGCAGAAATTGAATTTATATCATAAGAACCAATTCTTACTACAGTTGTTCCAAATCCAACAGTAGACTCTAATCTAGCACTTAATTCTGTGCCTGCTGGTTGGTTGTTCAATAAGAATCTATATGTTCCAATTCCTGCGGTTGTTGTCCCAAATCCAACAATATTGGAACGAACATCATACAGAACTGTGGAAGATATTCCACTGTTCCTTGCAGTCAGAGATACAGTTCCTGCATTAGAATCATATGTTGCACTAAGAATTCCTGTTTGTACATAACTATAGGACTGAGTAGTTGCATCGAAATAATACTCACTCAAATAAGTATCTGAACCATCAAAGTCAATCGCAGCTTCAACATAGTTGACTACTGTACCAAATCTATCGGAAATTTCAATGTTTGCAAATGCACCATTAAATTCGGTTGCATCAAATTCTGCAATAGTCTTGATACTTGATGCTGTTCCGACACTACCAATACCAGCAGTGAATGTGCCAATAACATCTACAGAACCAAGGGATTGTGTTCCAACTCCAGAAACACCACCAGGAAGTGCCTGATAAAGGTATGATTTCTTCAGAATCTTAATATCATGGTCAGTTTCATATGGGTCAACAGGATCGAAGATTATGGTTTTTCTACCAAATCCATCAGTATCTGCTCTGAATGAACCAAGTTGCTTATTGCTATAATTACTATACTTTTCAAACAAGAAGGTATCTGTAGCAGTCGACTGAAGAACAAGTTCGGATAATTGAATGTCTGAAGTGTCTGGATCTACAACCTGAACAAGATATCTGTTGTGATTTTCAGAAAACTCAATTTCTTCAAGTTCCACAAATATATCTTGGAAACCTTTGCTTGAGAATTGTGGACTAATATCATCATGAATAAGAACTCTATTGGTTCTACACTCAGTAAAGTCTGTAAGTTTCCTGTTTTCTATCTGTAAAGAATTTGATTGTAAGAAATTGCCAACTGGACTTTGTCTTGGACTATCATCAAGTGCATTATCGAAGTTATTAATTGTATCAACTCTAGTTTCATTAACAACATCTAAGATAACGATTGCAGATGTTGTTCCACCTAAACCTGCTCTAGAGGTTGCAACGGAAGTAATTCCAACATCAACAAAGTTTTTCAAACCAGCAGGGTGAATAATGCTGTTAACTGGACCAGATGATTCATCCCATGTTATTGGACTCTTAATTGAATAAGAGAGATTCTGATAATAATCATTGTTAGGTGTTACTTGGTAATCTTCATTAATTTTACCAATATCATTACTCCAACCCAAATCAACTTTAGATGAGTAGCTTATGTTAAACTTCGCTCTCTTTCTATCAACATTTGTTACCTCAGCAACTGCTCCACTTATAATGCCCTTAATCTTTGCAGATTTTCTTAAGTTGTAATCACCTCTTATCTTGATATAATCATCTCTTACAAGAGAAACTTCCAAATCAGTATCAAAGAAACCAGTTCCAGTATCAACGAAGAGTTTTTCATTGATAGTAAATTTAGCTCTCTCTTGCTTTACATCAATGATTGGATAATTTGATTTGTTAATAATCGTAGCATATCCAGACTGGAATGTCTTTGCGATTCCTGGATTAGTACTAAGACCAATTCCATCTTCCCCAACAAGTCTAAATTTCAATACTGCTGGACTGGTATCATTGTACTCAGTTACTTCAAAGAACTTGTACTCATAATCTGCGGAGTTAAATCCTTCACCAGTTCCAGGAATTAATTCAACACCTTCAACAAAGATTCTATCACCAGGTTCAAATAATTTGCTAGTAAATCCAAGAATAGGAGTATTTAAAATACAGGTTGCAATACCAGAATCACCACTGGTCATGGAAGAAATACCAACACCATTTGAATTATTAATTGCGATTATCTTATGTGGTTCAGATTCAAGACCAAAAATAGGAGCAAGTTGCTCTACTTCTGCAATAGCACCATTTGGAGCATGAGCAATAAACGTAGTTGAATCTACAATTTGTTTCTTGGTATCGTTCCACAGAATTAAATCTGGATCTGATAAGTATCTTGCGCCACCAAACTGAATACTGACATCGGTGATAGTATCCAGGTTGTCGATAGAAATAACTGGGGGGACAATCGCTTCAGGTCTTAAAGTCTTATCTGATGGATAATCATATCCAAAATCTTTGAATCTTACTTTTCTGATTCTTCCAATTGAAGTTGAAATTGCTGCAATATTTGCATTAGTTCCTTCTTCAGATGTAACATCACTAAACTTTGGTAGACTTTCGAAGTTAAATCCTTTCGAAAGTATATTGACGTTAGCGATTGAACCACTGAGTGCTGTTCTTGATTTTGTTGTATATTTTAACTCATCACATTGGGTGTCAACATAATTTAAAACTGTTGGGAGTTGTACTGGAGAAATATTAAATGTAGTACTACCAACTCCGAATACATCATAAGTTCCAGTGTATGGGCTGTTGATGTAATTAATCTGTGAGTAGTTTTGTACATCAGTATCTGCAGTGCTAATATATCCAGATTTTTCTAGTGCATAGAATAATCTATCAGGAATATTTTCAGAATACTCAATAGTTAAGTTTGCAATTCCAGTTGTACCAACACCAACAGTTCCAACACCGATTACATTGAAACCATTCTCATCATAGGATGAAGTATATTCATTAATAAAATTGCCTTCTCTGAATATCTTAAGTTTAAATCCATCAAGAGATTCGTGACTTAAGTCAAATTGAAGGTCACTATTTTTAACTACATCAATCTCTGGATTTATCAAAGAGAATCTATGATTTGTATCTCCCGTTCCAACAATGTTGACAGCATTTTGTGTGGTGGGAATTGCATCATATAAAGTTTCTGCAACTTTAAATTTATCCGAAGACTCCTTAATTACATAGTATGATCCAGTATGAAGACCAGCCGCTGGTTCAACACTTTCATAGTAAACTTTATCACCAGTTCTATATCCATGATCGGTGATTGTAATTGTATTATCAGCAATATTGATATTAGAAGAATTAATACCTACTGGATTAATTAAAAGTTTTCTTTCTTCCTGATTGAACTCTACTCTAAGAGCAGCAGTTGTTCCCAATCCAACAATCGTATTTGGTTTGACTACAAGTTTAATAGTATCACCATTCTCTAATCCATGAGTTGTTCCACAACTTACAGTTGTTACTATTCTGCTTACATCTCCAGTAACTTGTACTTTATTGGATACTAACTTATATTCATTATGGTCATCACCATCACTGTGGAAGTAAAGACCATTTCCAGATGTAGTTAAACCAACGGTTGTAACTAATCCAATGTAATTTTCTCCTTTGTTGATGACATAAAGATCTGTGCCATCTAAAAGATTGAATGTTCCACCAACAGTAGAGGATGCTCCGACTACAATTTGTGCAGTTCCTGGTTTTGGTGGATTTGTATATGTTACCTTTTGACCTGTTTTGAATGGATGTTTTGGTAAGTAAATCTGGCGTGTTGGGATAGAAACAGTTACTGTAGTAATTCCAACATTAAACGATTTTGTAACTGCAGAACCAGAAGTTGTACCAACTCCAACCGCATTTTTTGCATTGAAATAAACAATGTCATTAAAACTTGAAGTAAACTTCTGAGTTTTAACTGGAAGAGTTAATCTATTTTCTTTAATTTCTAATCTACTTCCAAGTGTATGAGCAACTCCTGCGGGTTCTGGTCTTTTAATTTTTAAAACACCATTACCAAAGTTATTGAGGACAATGGCAGTTTCACTTCCTTGTTCGGAATGAATTACGACGGTTGTTCCTGTAGAAACATTTACACTTCTAGAAACAAAAATATCTTCTGCTATTCCATATGGGGTTGAACTATAATTAATCATTGTTCCAGCAAGTGAAACAATAGATGTGGTAAATCCAATATTGAACGTTCCAACCAGAGAAGTTATTGATGTTGAAAGACCGCCAACAACAACTCTATCATTATTCAATAAATCAAATCCATCTCTGAAGTATGCAGAAACTTGATTTTCATTATCCCACTCAAATACACATGATTCGTAGGAGTCTAAAATAGTATTAAGAGCAGTTATTCCAGCACCAACTAGTTCAGAAACTTCTGCTCTAAGACCAGCACCATTTGCACCCTCTATATCAAAATTTACTCTGTCTCCAATAACATAGTTAAGACCACCTTCAATAACCTTAACATCATCAACTTCACCTTGTGTAACGGATTTAACTACACTTGCTTGATTGAATACTTCATATCCTTCATTAATAAAATCGTAATCAGCATACTTTTTATTGATGTTATATGGGAAAGTATTTCTAACAAGATTTGAGTTATTAAAATCGAAAGTATGATCTAAAGTAAAGTTCTCAGAAATAATATTCGACTTGTAAGTATTTCCAACAAAGTATGGATACTTTGGTTCAAAGTCTGGTGATGTTGCACTTGTAGTAACACCAACAAAGTATGCATAGATTCCATTTGGATAATCTGGTGTTATGCAGAATCTTCCATTATGTCTATCTAAATCTCCAGATCCAGTGTATCTGTAGTCTTCGATGAAGAAACCAGGTTTGAAGTTGGGAGGTCTATCTTCTACCGAAGCAGATTTTAGTTCATAACTTGTATCTAATATCTTAACACCAGACTGAACATCTGATGGTGAAGAGTATCCAAATGGTCCATAGATTGGATTGCCGTCATATGCCCATCCAATGATTGGTGAGTGTGAACCACCAAGCTCTTCATAATTTTCTGCCAAATCTTCGGAGTATCCATAAATTCCATAAACAAGACTATCTTCTTTCTCATTCTTGTAAAGATTTGAGAATATTTTTGTGTTTTTGGATTTTGAGAAGTCTGCAAATCTTTCAGCATCATTTACAGAAAGATCTCTAACTCTTGTATCAAATTTGGCACCGAACCCTCTTTCTTTTACAAAAATACTTGTAGAATTTGCACTATATCCAATACCAGAATTAATTACAATAATATCAGAAAGTCTATCCCCATCCATGACGGGTCTCAATATGGCACCAGTTCCGCCTGGTGTTGATGTATCTTCAATAACTAATTCTGGTGGACCTGCATAACCATTACCCTTATTAAGAACTTGTACATCCGCAATTCTACCATTTAAGATAATAGGAGCAAGTTGTGAATTTGAACCAGTTTCAATAGTTATTATTGGTTTTCTATGTAAGTTTAATGTAGTTGATCCATATCCACTACCAGTCTCATAAAGATATGCATCTGAGACTTCTCCCGTTACAATTGGTGTGAATACAAACTCTCCAGTAGTAGCACCAAAAGAAACATTTGCAACTACTTTAATTTCTGGATACTTGAACACATGATATCCATCAATGGTTCCAAATCCCACAAAATCTACAAACTTGTTTCTTACCAAATCTGTTGTTACTGTTCCAGAAACACCAACATTGATTAATTTAAATCTGTTGTCATCAACTTTGTATATTGAATATTGATTTTCTGTATGTAAACCGACAATAGAAATTTCACTAGTGGTGGTTGTTAATCCAGCAAAGGTTTCTTTGGAATATGTTACAGTCTCACCAGTCTTAAATCCATGATTTGGAAATTCAATAGTATTGTATGCAGTGGAAACTCCTGCAGTCTTAACTCTTAATTTTCTGTGGGCATACCCAGAACCAGATTCTAAAACTTTTACCTGTCTAAGATTCTTTTTGGATAAAGTTCTAAATTTGTGAATTCCAGCTGCAGCAGTTGCAGTTGAGAATCCAATAGTATTGATTCCTGCAAGTGCTTCTGCTCTAGATTTGTGCAGTTTAATGGTGCTGCTATTTACTACGCTGATAGCATATTCATCACCACTACCAAGTGTTCCTGTAGTTATATTATTAGTATCATATGCATTTCCAATATTGATTGGATTATTTCCATTCTGATTGTAAATTAGAGATTGACCTGTGAATAAATTATGCGGTTCTCTGAAAGTAATCGTTTCATCAACAATATCGACACCACCACCAAGACTAATTGGACGACTGTCAAACAGAAGTTCTCTAAATCTATCACCAACAACTGGTTGTAAGACACATCCAGATCCATTACCACCAGAAAGACTGATAGAAAGAACATCATCAATATCAAAATTTTGTGGGTCTACAATAACATCTTTTACACTACCAATAACTACAGGTTCAACATATGCCTGAGTTCCTGATCCAATTCCTATCCTAATGTTTGGTGGATTGATTACATCATATCCAGAACCACCATTAAGGACATCAAATTTCTCTAATGGACCCCAATAAATCTTATCTCTAGATTGTGGAGAAGAAATCTCAACACCATCGATTAAGATTCCAACATTACCAATATTTCTATCACTTTCTTTTACACTACTTAGAGATTGTTTAATCGGAAACTTTCTAAAAATATTATTTTGTGATATAAACCTATTTTCGTGACGCTTCAGAGTGAATATGTGCTCACCTGAAGTATTGTCGGCAGGAAGCAACTCTACATACTCATCACCTTTGATTCTTGATTTTGATGAGTATACGCGAATTTTATTCGTATCTACAAGTTTTACATAATAAAAACCACCAGACTCCAATCCTTTTAGAGGATTAGTTGCAGTGTAGACAATCTCATCACCATCAATGAATCTTACTGCAGATGGGAACTTAATAGTTTTATAAGTTAACTTTGCAGAATCATATTCTTCTAGATTATTTACAGATCCATCGGATAGTTTTGATTCTACAATTTCATCTACGATTTGATATCCTGGCAGAGAATGGGAGGCAACATATCCATACTCATTCTTATCATCGGTATAGACGTTGAGAGTGTTTGCAATGTACTTGTCATTTCCTAATTTTAAATTAGATGTTGCACTAGTTACCTTAACAATATTTCTTCTTATTGAATAAGAAACGCCAGCAAGTGGTACAAATGCTCCCAGGTTGGTTAATGTAACTTCCCTATTTGCAAAGTTAATATTATCAACGATTGCATTTGGATGAGAAACAACATTGCTGCTACCAACAACAATATCAACACTATCGCCAACTTTAAGGAATGATTTATCAATGACGTCAGTTGAAAGGATAAAAGTACTACCTTGAATTGAATCAACTGCAAGTCTTGTACTGGTATTATACAACCAAGAATTTGCAAATGATTCTTTGAATGTTTTTTCACCAATTGGGTTTTCAATGATTTCCCCAATATTTCTTACAAAAATTTCCTCACCAACTTCCATCAAAGGAATATCTTCAAGTGCTTCAAAGTCTGAAAGTACTCCAGTTACACGAAGTTCTACCCTTTTGCTGGTATCTCCATTTTCATAACCGAAGATAACTTCATTTGCTCTGACACCTTCACCAAGAGAAATCGCACTGGTAACACCAACACAATCAAAGAATTGATTAATACTCTTATTCTGATATGTTATAACATTTCCACTAACATTAAGTTCTCCAGTTTGACCAAATCCAATAGTGGAATCCACACTAATGACTGAAGAACCAATTGAAACTTCTTCTAATGACCTGGAGAATCCTGGAACACCAAAAGTTCCTTCAACAAGATCTCTATCATTATATCCTACAAACAAACCAAGTTTATAGAATGTTCTATTATTTCTTGTGAAAATTTCTACATCAGATACTGAACCACTAGTATCCGTATCTACTGATCTAAAGACTGTTTGACCTTCTAATCCAAGTGGATTGCCTGAGATTGGTTCAGCAACAATAATCTCTCTTCTTACAAACTCTGCAGAAGATGGTTTAATCAGTCTAGTTTCAAGATCAATTACTTTTGCAGATACACCATAAAGAACCTTGAACAGGATTCTGATAGATTCTTCAATACCTTTCGACTGGTAGAAGTTTCTGGCATGTTTTATGAAGTTGCCGACATCTAAATCAGAAACAAAAGTTTCCCCCTCAAATCCTGGAGTAAAAGTTTTCTTTAATTTTCTGTAAAATTCTTGAAGAAATAGTGCGCTCAGATTCTGAACACTAGATTGTGCTGTGTGTGCAGCAGCAGTTGTGTCTGAGAATATTACATTCTGACGATTAACACTAATAAAATATTCTCTAGTCCTATCGTCATATCCAGTAATTCCACTGAATCCACGAACACATCCCGTAAACGTAGTGGTGGTTTTGCCAGTATATGTAATTACTTCATCACCAATCTTTAAAAGACCATACTCATCAGGGAATCCTTTAGTTGAGGATACAGTGATTGTCGTAGATGATGCTGTTATATCAGAAGAGAGAGTTGTTTGACCAACAACAACCTCAGGCACAAGGTTATCAATCTTGAGATATCTGTCAAGATTATCAACCAAGTCAACATTACCACCCTGGTGTTCCTGGGAGATGTAATATTGTTTGAAGAATTCTATTGCCTTTGGAAAATCAGCTACTAAAAATTCTGGAAGTTGGCTCTCAATAATTTTATTGAGTTGCACTCTCTTCTCAAATTGCGACATATTTTATTTCCTCTCTAAAGCTCCGTTTGAATAACTTGAAGTATAGTAATCTCTTGTGAAAGAAACGCCAGAAATGTCCTCACCAGATGCAATGACATCTTTAACCATATTTATTGTGCTACTGGGAATGTCTAATGAGAGATAAAGATCTTTCAAACCAACAACATCATTGGAATCTGGATATGCTTGAATTTCAATAATATTGTTTGGTCGTGAAGTTTCTAAGATGTTTATAGTGTTAATAATAATTTCACCAGTCTTATAATTAACCTTTCCAATCTCTTTAGAAACGACAACTCTATTACCTAGAGCATCTTCTTTAACTACAGAAAGAACACCTTCTTCAATATCCAACTGTTGTGGTCTTCTAAGGAAAACCTGTGCAGCTTCATCAGCATTGGATATTGCATCAGCACCAGTACCAATCGTTGGTGCATCAGTAATGTAAACTGTAGAACTCTCTCCCTGAACTTTAAATCCAGTTGACTTAATGTTCAGTCCATTTGGGTTTACACGGAATCGATTGCCAAAACATAATTCATATTGTGCAAATTGATTCACCAATACCTTCATGTCCCTTCTAATTCTTACCTTAGTAATGTTAGAAGTGATTGCATTGTCTACACGATCAATCAGTTGAAGAACTTTACTGTACTTGAATCTACCACCAAAACGATTCATATCAACATCCTTCGAGTAGGTTGTTAAGGATGATACAATATTTGTTCTCAAATCATCTACATTTGAGACTTGTTGATTATTGTAGTAAACAGTCGAATCAAGTTCAACATAAAGAATCTTAAGGTCAACAATCTTTTGATTGATTCCTGCAATCGAATATTGCTTAATCCTGTTCAGAATATTCTGCTTATCAAAGTCTGAAACATAGGTTCCATTCTTTGGTTTGATACTAATCTGCACAGTACCAAACTTAGGTGGTGTTAATTCTTCACCACCAACAACTGCAACAGACTCTGTATTGGGATAGATTGAAGCAATGATTGCTTCATAATCTCTTGCTGTAACCGCTCTGTACTGTGCAGAATAGAGTCTAGGGGCGAAGTATTTGATTGATGATACATTCTCTATCTCACCGCCGTTTATCGCCCTCTGAACGGTTGTAACGGGGATAGAGGCACTAGGAATAACTCTTACACCACTAGAGTCAACAAAATTTCCTTGGAAGTCAAATAATGCTGGTCCATTTCCTGCCTCACCATCAGTAACAAGATACCTGATAGTAATGACTGCATTATTTTCTAGTTTCTTACCAAAGTAACCATCACCAAAGAGAAGTTCATATCTTTCATCCTGAACTTCTTGTATTAAAAAGATTTCTGATTTGCTATCAATGTTTAAAATATTATCAACCAGATGATATTCACGCCCAAGACCTGTATCGTTGACGCCTTTTACGAAAGCAGTGATAGTTGATGTATCAATATTTGGATTATCAAGAATAAATTTTTGATCCTGAGAAGTATCAACCAAAAATTGTCTAGTTAACAGTGAACCTTGGTAAATTTGAATTGGTTTTTCTGCAGATCCAAACTGTGCAACACCATTAACAACAGTTGCAGTGATGTCTTCAGGAACTGAGAACCTATAAGATGTGTTATCTGCTGCTCCAACACACACCAGACCTGCTTCAAGGGTGACAAAAGCACTACTAGTAGTGGTTGGCACCGCAAATGTAACTTGTGCCTTAGCGGCGCTCCTAGAGCGAGGTATGTAACCGATGTTTCTTGCTAAGGAAACCACGTTTTCACGAACTGTCGCCCCATCTAGGAACGATTCATTCACTACAAGGTTTGCATTAAATGCATTAATGTAGGTATTATAAGCAAGCGTGTCGATTAAGACTGAAAAATTAGACCCTTCAAAGTCAAAATCCGTGAAATTTGAATTTGCACGAAGATAATCTTTGATCTGGGTCTTTATTTGGTCGAAATCTAGGTTAGTAAACTGTGTAAAAGGCATTTTTTATCGCGTTGCCTCTAGTATGAACGAAAAGGCTTGTGGTGGAAAATCTTGTCCTACAACATCAAAGTAAACTGTCACATCAAATGCGTTCTGATCGGGTTGTGGATCCACATCAATACGTACATTTTCAACACGATCCTCAAAATATTCGATTGTATTGCGAATTTGGTCTTCGATAATCGTTGCAGTAGCAAAATCAACGAATCCAAATAGACTCTTACGAATATCTGTACCGACTAAAGAGTTAAAAAACCGTTCAGTTGGAATGGTTTCAACTAAATTACGTACAGATCGAACGATTGCACGCTCATTTGTCAAGACAGGAAGGTCTTTCGTCACAGGATGTGGATCAAAAGCAAAACTAATGTCCTTAAATGCTCTAGAAACCCTTTGTGTCGGCATTGTATGGATAGATTTTTCTGAATTTATTTATACCTACTACCCAGAAATCTTACCATAAGTGGGTTCTGTACCATAATCCCAGTCATCATAGTCCTCATCATTACGAATTTTCTCATGAAGTTCGTTCTGAGTCGCAAAATCATGCTTTTTAGGTGTTAAATCATCATTTGCAATCTCACGAAGCATCTTTTGATGCTGATGATTACCCAAATTGTCTAAAAAATCGTGCATTTTTTCATTTCTAACGTAATCTGTCACAAGACGAGTGGTACCCCACATCTCTCTCATGTAGTTTGAATCTCTATCGACAGGTGAATTACCCATTTTAGCTCCTGATTTACAAGAAATCAGAACTTTTAGAGGGGTTGCTATCCCTTACTGATATTTATTGACAAAAAAAGGGGTCCGAAGACCCCATATATCAACCTTTACCTTGCCCGCGATACATTTTCCTTGCTTTATTGCGAGAAGTCGCTGCATATTTTGTATGCTTCCCTGTGCCTTGACGAGACTTCTTAGGCTTCCCAGGAGTAAACCCATCCTTAACGAGACCGACTTTGGAACGTGCTGCCATAATTAATCCTCAACTACAATTTTTGTTTCAATTTCCGAGGGATTCGGTGACCCAGAAGAGTAGAAGTCCTCTGCCAGGTCCATAAGTTTATCAAAGTATTCATCTTTGGTCAAGCCCTCTGCAAGTACTTGACCCTCATGGAGAATTGTATAAGACTCCTGTGCCATTATCAGATCACGCGAGTTTTTTCATGCCCCACTCTGATGCGAGGATCGCACCAAATCTCAAATCCTGCCTCTTTTGCATCCAGACAGAAACTTACATCCTCTCCACACATATCCTGAACCTCACCAGATTCAAAGACTTGCATCTTCGGTGCAAACCATGGATACTTCATCTCATCATGCTCAAACACACCGTTCTTAATCAATAACCACCCAAATCCTGCATAGTCTACAGTGAATGGCTTACGACGCTTTGAGATACTCTCAATCGTTTCATGATTCATTACACCACCATTGTTTCGGAAATCATCTTCCTCCATCCAATGTGCAACACTGGTGGTTTGACCGTCTTCGGTACAATACCAACCACTTGCAATATCTTGGTCCATCAAGACCAACTGATAAAACTTCTCAGTATTAAACACAATATCACTATCAATCCATAATTGATAATCATACTTCAACTTTCCATCCCATGGTTTCTGGTCAGGTCCTCTCAGAACATTTGCACCTAAACACTTACAACGTGCAAAGTTCACCATGGAACTATAATCTTGTGAAATTTGAATACTTGCACCATGCTGCACAAGGTCAAAACACAATTGTACAAAATTTTTGAGATACGTATATGATACTCCACGCCCTGGTAAACAGAAGACGACAGTCTTCCCCTTTACCATCTCACGCGCTTTTGCATAGTCCCACTCATCCTCTTTGGTGACTGTGGGCGTTTTTGCTTTTACTGTAAATCCTTTTGCCATAACTTAATCAAGTTTGAATGTGAATCGATTCATTAGTAATTATACTATGAGACGCGATGGTTGTCTACCGTTTAACTTCGGTTATTACGATACAATCTCCATCCGCCTCCATGTTTACTTCAGTTCCCTCATACCAACCATACTCTGATATCACCCACTCAGGAATGATTACATAATACTCCCCAGTTACAGGATCGACCTCTACGGTGCTTAAATTTTCTCCGGGATTTTTTTGCATACAGTGTATTCCGTTTCTCACTTTTGCTTTATATAGAAAAACTAAGAGTTATAAAAATAGCTGCCGAAAGCAAGACTTTATAGCTTTATGGTACCTAGGCGTTTTATATACACGCGCCGCGGCGCGGGGACGCGGCGGGCGGCGGCACTGCCTACCACGCACCCACCACTGCCGTCAAGCACCCCTGTGCCACTTCAGCGAACGTCCCCCAGGGCGGTTGCTTTGGTGCTCTGATGCACGGAGCGGGAACCGGCACCAGTGCGAACACGGGAAGAACCCCCACGGATGCGGTCGGCGTAACGGTTTGCACGGGTTCCGTGGGCAGTGCGGAGGACGGTGACCTTAACTTCCTTCCCTGCTGCCTGCAGTTCGGAAGCGATGGCGATCAGGTTGGCGGTTGCGGTGGTCATGTGCCTTTGTTTGAACTGAAGTTATTATAGGGGGTCAGAGGTGCCCCCCACGATGGGGAGTGTGCCACCTTGTGGGGCGGCACACCCTTAAATGTCACTTACCAGTTGCGGGAAAAAATGTAACCATCCTGCTCATCAAAGTCATAAGAAAGTTGGTCCCAAGTTGCATTCCAATCAACACAAACAAAGGAAGGAATGTCCATGCAGTAGCAGTCAGTTACCAACTGTTCTGCAAACTCTGCACCTGACATTTCGCCTTGATAAGCGTCTTCAAAGTTCTGCAATTCTTCCTCACCGTAGAGTTCAATGAATGCCTTAATTGCATCAGCGTCGAAGTCTTCCAACAGTTCAGTCAGAATGTCATTTTGGTCGGGATATTCTCCCTTAAGTTCTTCTTTCTCAACCGTTGCGGTAGTGATACCACGGGCGTCCATAATTGCTTCGTAAAATGCAGTGAATGCAGGTTTGCCATTCTCCCGAACGTAACCGCA
>Ga0255751_10002658_pt1 | contig 16578 bp, 19 predicted proteins | sample 071ome_20_FD_179951 | JGI IMG/M metagenome (GOLD analysis project Ga0255751, IMG submission 179951) | Coastal salt marsh microbial communities from the Groves Creek Marsh, Skidaway Island, Georgia - 071412BT metaG (version 2) | ecosystem: Environmental > Aquatic > Marine > Intertidal zone >...
CTGGGAAGACTTCTGGCATAACGAAGAATCTTCTTAACCTTTCATTTATATTTGCTACACATATCTTAAGTAAGAACTGTAACATATTGATACAATAGTTCTAAATACATAATCATAAGGAGCTTCCAATGTCAGACAAAGAACTATCCGACCTGTCAGTGAGCCGAGCGGAATGCCCAAAGTGTGGTGCTGTTTGGATTAACGGACAACACTACTGGTCTGGCACAGGTAAGAAAGGAAACGAACTTGACCTTGCTGGTCTTGTTTGCAACAAGTTAGGAAACCATCAATGTATTAATCCAAAGCGTGGTTCTGATGGTGGAGATACTTGGGCAAAGCGTCTTAAAGATTTAGAAGATAATGGTCCTGAGATGGATAAGGACATGACAGATAAATAATATTAGGTGACTATTATGTAATGGCTTCTAAAGACGAAATCTATCTTGGTAATCCGCTGCTTAAAAAAGCAGGTGTCCAACAACAGTTTACCAAGAAACAAGTCGAAGAGTATGTGAGGTGTAGGGAAGATCCCGTATACTTCACCAAGAACTACGTCAAGATTGTTAACGTTGACGAAGGTCTTGTGCCATTTAAAATGTGGGACTTTCAGGAAGATCTGATTACAAAGTTCCACAAACATAGATTCAATATTGCTAAGTTACCACGACAGACTGGAAAGTCTACAACCGTGGTATCTTATCTTTTGCATTTTGTTCTGTTTAATGACAACGTTAACGTAGGTATTCTGGCAAACAAAGCGTCTACATCGAGAGACCTGCTGGGTAGACTACAGACAGCATATGAGAACTTACCCAAGTGGTTACAGCAAGGTGTGCTTGTGTGGAACAAAGGTAGCTTAGAACTGGAGAACGGTTCTAAGATCCTTGCTGCTTCCACCTCAGCATCTGCTGTTCGAGGCATGTCATTCAACATCATCTTCTTGGACGAATTTGCTTTTGTTCCAAACCATGTTGCCGAAGACTTCTTCTCCTCTGTGTATCCTACTATTTCATCTGGTAAGACAACAAAGATTATTATTATCTCAACGCCTTACGGTATGAACCACTTCTATAAGATGTGGGTGGATGCTCAGAATGATCGTAATGAATATGTGTGGTCAGAAGTTCATTGGTCACAGGTGCCGGGAAGAGACGAGGCGTGGAAAGCACAGACTATTAAGAACACGTCTGAACGACAGTTCACTCAAGAATTTGAATGTGAGTTCTTGGGATCGGTTGACACTTTGATCGCTGCTTCTAAACTTAGAGCATTAGTTTTTGAAACACCGATTAGTCAAAATAAAGGACTAGACATTTATGAAAAACCAAACGAGAAATCTGAGTATCTTATTACTGCTGACGTTAGTAGGGGTATCGGCGGAGATTATAGTGCTTTCATTGTATTCGATATCACAACCGTTCCTTATCGGGTCGTGGCAAAGTATAGGAATAATGAGATAAAACCTATGCTATTCCCAAACATCATTAACGATGTAGCGAGGGCATATAACAATGCTTGGGTTCTATGTGAAGTTAATGATGTTGGAGACTCTGTTGCATCTATTCTAAACTTTGACCTTGAGTATCCTAACGTTCTTATGTGTGCCATGAGAGGACGAGCAGGACAGATTGTAGGTCAGGGATTCTCTGGCAACAAAACCCAGCTGGGTGTCAAGATGAGTATTACTGTGAAGAAGGTTGGTTGTGCTAACCTGAAGCAGATTGTAGAGGATGATAAGTTATTGTTCCGAGACTATGAGATCATCAACGAACTAACTACATTTATTCAGAAGAAACAATCCTTTGAAGCAGATGAAGGATTCCACGATGACCTTGTAATGTGTATGGTTATCTTTGCTTGGTTAGTTCAACAGGATTACTTTAAAGAGATGACTGACAATGATGTTCGTCAACGTATCTACGACGAGCAGAAGAATCAGATTGAGCAAGACATGGCACCATTTGGATTTATCTCTACAGGATTAGAGGGAGATGAAGGATTTGTAGCGGATGGATCTATCTGGGAATACGGACAAACACAGGAAGAAATGTCATACATGTGGGATTGGAGATAATGGATTTAGAAGATAAGTTTTCATTAGACCATTTAATTTTCCAAGAACGTGTTTGTAGAGTTTGTGGAGAAACAAAGAGTTTAATGGATGACTTCTATCTCACACGTAAAGACAGAGGAACAGTAGCAGCAGCTTACTCCTATGAATGTAAACAATGCTGTATTTACAGAGTATCCAATGCCAGAAAATCTGAGTCTGTAAGGTGGGAGTATCCAGACTGGTAGTTCACGTCATGTTTCCCCAGTCAAAACATACGAAATAATAAATATTTTCAGATTCACATGGATACCCCGAGGATTTACACATGGCAAGCCTAATCTCGCCTGGTATTTTATTAAGAGAACGTGACATTACAACGGCGACAATCGTAGGTGCTCAGGCGCTTACTGGTGCTATTGCTACTACCTTTGCTAAAGGTGAGGTAGGAGTTATCACCGAAATCGATTCACAGAGAGCACTACTAGATACATTCGGTCTTCCCGTAGAAGGAAATGCCGAAGATTGGTTAGTTGCTTCTGAGTTTTTAAACTACGGTGGAAGACTTACCGTAGTTAGAGCAGACACAGATGTTGCAACAGCTGCTACTAATGATGTTGATCAAAGCTATAAAATCAATACCCAAGCAGACTTCGTAGGTCAGACGATCTCCGAACTATTCCTTGCTAGAACTCCTGGTAAGTGGGGTAACTCCGCTCAGGTAATCGTTGCTGACCGCGGTGCTGATGTTTATGTAGAGTTTGGTTCTGCTCCACTAGATGCTGATCTAAACCCACTCGCTGCTGGCGATCGTGTTACCTTCAGCAACGGATCTTCTGGATACGTTCTAACGTATGAAGCATCCATGACCGAATGGAAAGCTGCTATCGTCCTTGACGCTGGTGCTGCTGAACCTTCGGTTGGAGATGCTCTACAGTCTGACGGTGAAGATCCTATCGATACCTTCACTACAGATGCCGTAGCCGAGGCAGGTAGAGACGTAGGTACGTTCACTGCTGTTGCTGGCGTTACCGTTACCGGAACTGGTGCTGGTGCTACTTTCGATGTAGAAGTTGCTGGTTCTGGTACTCTAACAGCTGGACAAGCAGTTTCTGCTGCTGTCGGTACTGCTGTTGGAACAACCGCCACATTTAATGGCGTTGCTTCTGATACAGACGCTACTTTCGATGTAGTAAGAGATGCTGGCGGAGCGATTGTTTCTGTAACTCCTGTCAACGGTGGAACCGGTATTTCTTCTGGCGATACCATCGTTATTGCCGGAACCGCTGTTGGTGGTGCTTCCCCTGCTGATGACATCACAATCACAGTTGCTGATGTTGACCTAGATGGCGGTGATGTTACCGTAACTCTTAATGCTGCTGGCGATGATTACTCCGATGGAGATACACTAACCTTAGCCGTTGCTGGTGGTACTGACATTACCGTTACAGTTACCGCAACTGCTGGCGATACACCATTAACTGCTGTATATGACTGGTGGACTAACACTGAAGTTTCGATCGGCACTGCTGGCAACAAACTCAACCTCAATGCTCTTGGTATTCGCCCAGGCACTTCTGCTTTCGCTTCCGATAGAGGTCTTCTCTATGATGAAGTTAGTATTGCTGTTGTTGATGTTGACGGTAGAATCTCCGGTACAGTTAACAATGTTGTTCAAACATTCACATCGCTATCGAAACTAGTTGATGGTCGTTCTGCTGAGAACGGTGCCGTTTACTACAAGGACATCATCAATGATGAGTCCCAGTATATCTACGCTGGAGCATCTGATGTTACTACTGTCATTGATGACGGAGTTGATAGTGACTACGTTGCTTGGGGTTCGGATTCCGTAGCTCTACAGGATGCTATCGCTGCTGGTGGATCAGCAGATAAGTTTGCTGTTCTAGGTGTATACACCAAGCAGCTTAAGTTTGGTGCTGATGATTATGCTTACACTGCTGGTGAGATTACCGATGCTTATGATGTATTCGCTACAGCTGACCAGACCGAACTAGACTTCATCCTCATGGGTGGATCTATTAACTGGGACGCCGATCCAGAAACTGCTACTAAGTTAAAGGCATCTAAGGTAGTTGGCATTGCTGACTCCAGAAAGGATTGCATCGCTTTCGTTTCTCCTTTCAAAGGTAATCAGATCGGAACCGGTGGTGTTTCTCTAAACGCTGCTACTCAGAAAGCGAACACGATTAACTTCTTCCGTTCGCTACCTTCCACATCATATGCTGTATTCGACTCTGGATACAAGCAAGTTTATGATAGATTCAACGACAGATTCCGTTTCATTCCATGTAACGGTGACGTTGCTGGTCTCTGTGTTAATACCTCTCAGGTTCTTGCTGACTGGTATTCTCCTGCTGGTGTTGCCAGAGGAGCACTAAGAAATGCTATTAAACTAGCATACACTCCTTCTCAGGCTGATAGAGACGATCTCTACACCAACAGAATCAACCCAATCACCGTTCTCCCCGGAACTGGTGTTACTCTCTTCGGAGACAAAACTGCTTTAGCATCCACAAGTGCCTTTGATAGAATCAACGTCCGTAGACTCTTCCTCAACCTTGAGAAGAGAGTTGAAAGACTTGCTTCTGGAGTTCTCTTCGAACAGAACGATGTTCTAACTAGAAGTAGCTTCGCTAGTGCTGTAAACTCCTATCTTGCTGAAGTTCAGGCAAGAAGAGGCGTTACAGATTTCCTTGTTGTTTGTGATGAAACTAATAACACACCTGATGTTATCGATAGAAACGAGTTCGTTGCCGAGATCTTCGTCAAGGCAGCACGTTCTATTAACTTCGTAAACGTTACCTTCACTGCTACTAAGACAGGCGTTGCCTTCTCGGAAGTAGTAGGTAGAGGCTGATCCTAATCTAAACACAAACGTACAAGAGGTTTAAAGAAAAATGGCAACTAAGATTAGTAATTTCATTAGTGATATCGCCCAAGGTGTAAAGCCAAATATGTTCTCGGTGGAAATCCCTTTCCCCGAGAGCATCGGCACACCAGATATCAACACCAACTTACTCTGTAAGTCTGCTGCCCTCCCTGCTGCTCAGATGGGCGTTATTGAAGTTCCTTTCCGTGGTAGAACAATCAAGATCGCTGGTGATAGAACCTTCGATTCTTGGACTGCTACATTCTTCAATGATAAGGGTATGCTAACTCGTGCTTACTTCGAGAAGTGGCTTGAGCAGATGAATACCCATGATGGTAACACTGCTCCACTATTTGTTCTTAACGAGAACGATGGTTATGCTAAGCGTATCAAGGTAACTCAGTTACAGAAAGATACCAGTGCTGACGGTACTCCACTAAGAACATACGAACTCTACTACGCTTTCCCAACTAGCGTTTCTCAGATTGATCTAGCATATGATGCTAATGATCAGATTGAAGAGTTCTCTGTTGAGTTCCAGTATGCCTGGTGGTCTGCCACATCTGCTACCGGCGGTGCTGCCGCTAACGGTCCTTCTATTGAAGACTGATAAATAGTAGAGATACAGACAACTTACAATCATCATGAGTCAACTATTTGGTTATAAAATCAATGGGAAGGAGGGACCTAAAGGACAATCCCCGGTTCCTCCTAACTCAGATGATACCGATCTAACCACTGTAGCAGGTGGTTATTTTGGTACATACGTAGATATGGAGGGGGGAGCTCGTAACGAGTATGAACTCCTCCAACGCTACCGCAATATGGCACTTCATCCAGAGTGTGATTCGGCGGTAGATGAAATCGTAAATGAGTTTGTTGTCAGTGATGCTAGTGATTCTCCAGTAGAAGTTGATCTAACTAATCTGGACATCAGTGATAGCATCAAATCTAAAATCCGTAAAGAGTTTAACTACATCAAACGTTTATTAAACTTTGATAAGAGTGCTCATCAGATTATTAGAAGTTGGTATATCGACGGTAAAACATTTTACCATAAAGTTATTGATTTGGATAATCCCAAAAAAGGTATTCAAGAACTTAGATATATTGATCCCCTCAAGTTAAAAAAGATTCGTCATAAAATCACTAAAGATACTGACACCCAGATTCAACAAAAGGGATCAGCACTACAGTATGACTGGGGTGATTACGTAGAGTATTACATCTACAATCCAAAAGGTTTTGCTAAGAGTGGTCCTGGTTTTCAGGGAGCAATGGAGTTCTCCCAGAATCAAGGTATTAAAATCTCTGCCGAGTCTATCGCTACATGTGATTCGGGTCTAAAAGATCTCAACAAAAAGATGACGTTGAGTTTCTTACATAAAGCAATCAAGTCTCTCAATCAACTCCGTATGATTGAAGACTCTCTTGTCATCTACAGACTTTCCCGTGCCCCAGAACGTAGAATCTTCTACATTGATGTGGGCAACTTACCTAAGGTAAAAGCAGAGCAATATCTCCGTGATGTTATGGCTCGCTATCGTAACAAACTAGTTTACGATTCTACTACAGGAGAGATTCGTGATGACAAAAAGCATATGAGTATGCTTGAGGATTTCTGGTTACCTCGTAGAGAAGGTGGTAGGGGAACAGAAATCTCTACTCTTCCCGGTGGTCAAAATCTCGGAGAACTTAAGGACGTTGAGTATTTCAGAAAGAAACTATACAACTCCTTAAACCTTCCACCTTCACGTCTTACAGATGATAACAAAGGTTTTAATCTTGGTAAGACTACTGAAGTTTTAAGAGACGAACTTAAGTTCACTAAGTTTATCGGCAGACTCCGCAAGCGTTTTTCTGCTTTGTTCCACGATATCCTTAGAGATCAACTAGTCCTCAAAGGTATCATCACCCCAGAAGATTGGGATGATATGGAGGAGCACATCCAGTATGACTACCTCTTTGATAATCATTTCAACGAACTAAAAGAGTTAGAGATGATGACCCAAAGGATTGGTATTGTTACTCAAATGGATCCTTTTGTCGGTAAATATTTCTCTAGCGAGTATATCCGTAAACAGATTCTTAATCAAACCGATCAAGAATACAAAGATATGGATAAGCAGATTAAGAAAGATATCAAGAATGGTGTTGCTCTTGATCCTGCCATGATGAATCAGTTCGATGCTATGGAAAGAGAGAACACTGCTTTCCAACCAGAGATTGATTCTATGGAAGCAGATGCTGCTAACGAAAGAGAAATAGAGAAGATGAAGGCAGCACCTAAACCACCTGCCGCGTCTTCAAAACCAAAGAGTGATAAATAATTAACACATTCGTTTTACTTATAATGGAAGATAATACTATCGAAGTGATTAATCATATTCAGAATAAGAATAGAGCTGCTGCTTTAGATCTCGTTTCTGACATGATGGATGCTGCTGCTTCTGAAGCAATCGATGCTTACAAAAAGGTTGTAGCTAATAGTTACTTTGACGAACCTGTAGAAACTCTAGAAACAGAACAATGAAACTTATCACAGAAAATATTGAAGAGGTAGTTACAATCGAGGAAGAAACTGAAGAAGGTGAAAAGAGTCTTTTTATCGAAGGAATCTTTTTACAGTCTGAAGTTAAAAACCGTAACGGACGTATCTATCCCTTTGAAGTTCTCAACCGTGAGGTCGAGAGATATGTCGAGGAGTATGTAAAATCCGGACGTGCTCTAGGAGAACTTGGACATCCCGATGGTCCTACTGTAAATCTAGATAGAGTTTCACATCTCATTACATCTCTTAAAGCAGAAGGTAATGATTTTATCGGGAAAGCAAAGATTCTCACCTTGCAACCTCACGGACAAATGGTTGAGAATCTATTAAAGCAAGGAGTAAAACTTGGTGTTTCCTCCAGAGGCATGGGAAGTTTAGACAAGCGCGAAGACGCTAACTATGTTTGTGACGATTTCATGCTTGCTACTGCTGCTGATATTGTAGCAGATCCTTCCGCTCCTAGTGCTTTTGTAAATGGCATCATGGAAGGGAAGGAATGGGTCTGGGAAAATGGAGCTCTAAAGGAGAGTGACATTGATAAATACCAGAGATACATTGCTAACGCGCCTAGTAGGCAGCAGTTAGAAGAAAGAACTCTAGAGGCATTTAATGCTCTCATGGGTAGACTTTCTAAATAATCTTTTTGATAAATACTTCATAAGAATAACTTTGTTTTTACAGCTAGAGGAACACTCAAATGTCAGATATGTTAAAAGAAAAGTTTGGGGAGCTTGTTAAGGAACAAGGTATTACTCTCACCGAGGGTGATCCTATGCCAACAGTTACAGCTTCTGTAATCCCCGGAACTGGTTCGGAACCTTCCAAGATTTCGGATGCCCAAACTGCTAAAGCAGGTGGTGCTGATGGTATGCAATCCGTCCCAACTTCTGTTGCTCATGGTGGTCAGTCCGTTACTGATCTTGGCGGAACTTCCACCACTCCTAATGAGCATGACGATGATGGTGAAGAGAACCCTGGTGCTAAAGCTGCCGCTCCTGTTACTCCCATTTCGGGCGATCCCCAACAAGCAACTACAAAAGATCCAGGCACCCCAAGAGCATCTATTGGCGCTGAAGTTGCTTACGGAACCAAGACCGGTCCTGCTGTAACATATCCCATCAAGCCCGCTTTCGAGCAACTTGATGTATCTTCTGACATCGCTGCCCTCATTGAAGGCACTGAGTTGTCTGAAGGTTTTGCTGCTAAGGCGACAACAATCTTCGAAGCTGCTGTAAAAGTAAGACTAGAAGAAGAGTGGGCAAAACTAGAAGAAGCACACGCTAAAGCACTTGTAGAAAAAGTTGCTGAAGTAAAAGCAGAACTTCAAGAAGAAGTAAAGGGCACCGTTAACTACGCTGTCCAACAATGGATTGAAGAGAATCAGATTGCTGTAGATCGTGGTGTAAGAAACGAAATCACCACTGATTTTATTGCTGGTCTCAGAAACCTCTTCCAAGAGCACTACATCAATATCCCCGAAGATAAAGAGGATATCGTAGAAGAACTCGCTGAAACAAATCGTGAAATGGAAACCCGTCTCAATGAACAGATTGAGCGTAATGTGAAAACAGTCACCGAGAAAAACGAACTCCACAGAGAACTTGCTTTGCTCAAGTTATCTGAAGGACTCGCTGATACTCAAAAAGACAAACTCGCTTCCCTAGCACAGGGTGTAACTTTCGAGTCTGTTGAAAAGTATACCGAAGCAGTTAAGACTCTCCGTGAGTCGTATTTCCCTGCTCAAGGTGCTCCTCAGATTAGAGAAGAAACAAGCGAGGACGCTGCCGAACAGTTTGTGCCTAGCACCAACCCAATCATGGATGCTTACGTAAGAGGCATTTCCAAGTTCGGTAAGTGATTTATTATACTAAATAATCGTATACCAATAACAAAAACTTAGAGGTTAAAAATGTTCAACGCAACCCAACTTCAGGAGAAGTGGGCACCCGTCTTGAATCATTCTGATGCTCCTAGCATTAAGGATAACTACAAGAAGGCTGTTACCGCTGTCATCCTAGAAAACCAAGAGAGAGCAATGAGAGGCGCTGGTAGTGCCACCATGCTTTCTGAGGCTCCCAACAACGTCGGTGGTCTAGCTACCAGTGGTGTTGGTGGTGCTGATCTATCCGGCATTGAAGCTCCTGGTATTCAGTCTGGTGGACTTGCTGGTTTCGATCCTATCATGATCAGCCTTGTCCGTCGTGCTATGCCTAACCTAATGGCATATGACATCTGTGGCGTTCAGCCCATGAGCGGTCCTACTGGACTAATCTTCGCCATGAAGTCTCACTATCAAAATCAAGGCTCTCCTTCGGAGCTACGTGGTGGTCCTGAGGCTCTCGGACTTACTGAAGCAGACACCAACTTCTCTGCTACACCTAATCTTACTGACTCTACCAGCGATGGTTTCCCTGACTACACTCAGGCTGCTGATGGTAACAACCCACTAGGCGATGCTTACAGTGGTGCTGGCACCGATCCTACTAACTCCGGTGCTGCTGCTGGTCCTTTTGATGGAACCTACGGACCTGGCAGTCGTGGCATCGAGAGAGATCTTGCCCAGACTCTAGGCGAAGCCGACAACCTCTTCAACGAGATGAGCTTCAGCATCGAGAAGACTGCTGTTACCGCCAGAACCAGAGCACTCCGTTCCGAGTACACCTTGGAACTCGCTCAGGACCTCAAGGCAGTTCATGGTCTTGATGCTGAGCAAGAACTCGCCAACATCCTTTCGAGCGAGATCCTTGCTGAAATCAACCGTGAGGTTGTTCGTAGAGTATACACCGTTGCTGAGCGTGGTGCTCAGAACAACACCGCTACCGCTGGTGTATTTGACCTTGACGTTGACTCCAACGGTCGTTGGTCGGTTGAGAAGTTCAAAGGACTTCTATTCCAGATCGAGCGTGACGCTAACGCTATCGCCCAGAGAACTCGTAGAGGCAAGGGTAACTTCCTCATCTGTTCTGCTGACGTTGCTTCTGCTCTCGCCATGGCTGGTGTACTTGACTACTCCTCCGGTCTAACCGGTTCTGGTGGTCCTTCCATCGGTGAAGTCGATGACACTGGTAACCTCGCTGTTGGTACTATCAACGGTCGTATTAAGGTCTTCGTTGATCCTTACTCCGCTAACCTAAGCGAGAACCACTACTACTGTATGGGTTATAAGGGTTCCAGCCCCTATGATGCTGGTCTCTTCTACTGCCCATACGTTCCCCTCCAGATGCTCAGATCTATTGATCCTGACACCTTCCAGCCTAAGATTGGCTTCAAGACTCGTTACGGTATGGTATCCAACCCATTCGTTCGTGTTACTGCCGATCCTAACGCTGCTCCTGACGGTGAAGCTCTTACTGCTGGTGTTAACCAGTATTACAGAAAGGTTCGTGTAACCAACCTCATGTGATCACTGTTCACGCCAAGACCCCTTCGGGGGTCTTTTTTTATGCAGATAAATAATAGTAGCTTGGGAAGTTGACATGCCTGCTGAATGGGTTGGTAATCAGTTAGAAAACAGAAACTATCTATCCCCTATTGGATTCCAGTTGCAACTGGATATTTTTAAAGGGGTAGATTTTATGTGTCAACGTGCCAACCTACCAGACATTCAAATGCCTGTAACTGAAGTACCAACTAGGTTCAGAACATACCCAGTAGTTCCCGGAGGTGGAGTTACATATGGTGACCTTGTAGTTACCTTTATCATTGACGAAGAGTTGATCAACTATAAGTCTGTTCACGATTGGATTCGTGATAATGGCAATGCTGATCAGATGGAAACAACAGAAGATTATCCTCGATATTCTAACGGACAGTTACTCATTTTATCTTCTAACTTTAATGCTAACCATATTATTGATTATGTAAGTTTATTTCCTTACTCGTTAAGTCCTATTGCTTTTGATGCTAGTGACAGCGGAGGAGAATACTTTACTGCTAATGTAGCATTTAAGTTCCAAAACTATAGTATTAGAAACACATCATTTGAAACATGAATTTTGACAAACTTCGTTCATTATTTGATCACATTAAAACAGAATGGAAGGAAGATTCAAAAGTAGATTTTCAGTTTAAAAATAAAGAATATACAGAAGACCTAGGAAACCTAGCATTAAACATTCCTTATCTTCACAACAAATATTTAAATCACTATTCGGATTTGTCCGAACACAAAATGTCTCTTGAGTTAGAACTCAGGTTTGTTCTTAAAAAGAAAAGAGAATACTATAGCGGAGAAGGAAACGCCAAAGAATATGCCGAACCGGATGCTTTCCGTGGAAGCATTAAGACAGCAGAAAAAATGAAAACATATCTGGAGGCGGATGAAGATATAATCGCTCTAGAAGCAAAGATCAAATACATAGAGGTTGTTTTAAACTACCTCGATAACGTAATGAAACAAATCACCAATAGAGGATTTCAAATCAAATCTGCTATTGATTGGGAAAAGTTTGTGAATGGAGTATCGTAATGGACAGATTAGTTGTACAGAAAAAGAACGAGGTTTTCCTGACTATTCAGGCAGAACCACATGTTCATTTGGAGTTATCCGATTACTTTACGTTTGAAGTTCCAGAAGCAAAGTTTCTTAAAAAGAATCCACGTTACAGACATTGGGATGGAACCATCAGACTATATTCTCCTGCTTCTGGACAACTGTATGTTGGGTTGTGGAACCAACTAAAAGAGTGGGCAGAGAACAAAAACAATCGTATAGAGATTGTTGATAACAAATGGTACGGAAGACCAGATGACACTAACGATTTTGTATCACCACAAGGAGTAAAAGATTTTGTAGATAAGATTTCTAATATTTCAGCTAGAGATTATCAATATTTTACTGTATACAAAGCACTGAAATATAACCGTGGATTGTTTTTGTCTCCCACTGGATCTGGCAAGTCTTTAATGATCTATTCCTTGGTAAGGTATTACCACATTCAAAATAAAAAAACTCTTATTATTGTACCAACTACATCACTGGTAGAACAGATTGTAAAAGACTTTGAAGATTATGGATGGGATACAGATGACATTCATAAAATCTATGGCGGTCAAGACAAGAACACAAACAAACCAGTTATTGTTTCTACGTGGCAGTCTATCTACAAGTTTCCAAAGAGATGGTTTGATGACATTGACTGTGTGATTGGTGATGAAGCACATCTATTTAAATCTAAATCACTCACCAATATTATGGAGAAGTGCCACAATGCTGTGTATAGATTTGGTTTTACCGGAACTCTAGATGGAACCAAAACACACAAGTGGACACTAGAAGGATTGTTTGGTGCTTGTGAAAAAGTAACTAAGACTGATGACTTAATCAAGAAAGGTTATCTATCTAATCTACGTATCAAAGTGATGTTGTGTAAACACAATCACGTACACTTCGAAGACTACCACGAAGAGATGGAGTACATTGTTACTCACCAAAGAAGAAATAATCTGATCAACAATCTAGTTAAAGATTTGAGTGGCAACACTCTTGTGTTGTTTAACTTTGTCGAGAAGCATGGTGAACCACTATACGATTTAATAAATAATACTATAGGAAAGGACCGAAAAGTATTTTTTGTTAGCGGTTCTACTGATATTGAAGATAGAGAAACTGTACGTCAGTTAACTGAACGGGAAAATAATGCTGTTATTGTTGCTTCATACGGAACTTTCTCTACCGGTATTAACATTAAACGTCTTCACAATATTGTATTTGCTTCTCCCAGTAAGTCAAGGATTAGAAACTTACAGTCAATCGGTCGTGTACTGAGAAAAGGAGAAGGTAAAGATATGGCTACTCTTTATGATATTGCTGATGATATCTCTTCTGACAATAGAAAAAACTACACGTTGCTACATTTAAAAAAACGAATCGAAATCTATAAAGAAGAGAACTTTAAATACGAAGTAATCAAAATAGATTTAAGGTAATGGAAGAAGAATTCTACTCAACCTTAAAACTGGCATCGGGTGAAGAAATAGTCGCTAAAGTTTGTTATCTTCCGGATGAAGATTCTCTTTTAGTGGCTAACCCCATGTTAGTTGAAAAGGTAACTAAAAGAAAAAAAGGAAAAGATGTGTCTGGGTTTGTTCTCAAGGAATGGATTCATTCAACTTATGATGATATGTTTGTTATCAAAATGGAACATATTGTTACCATGACAGAGCTAGATAAAAACATTGAAGAGTTCTACATCAACGTATTGGAGAATGATGATCAAGGACCAGATATTAAACTAGAAAGGTTTTCCCGTCGTATGGGGTATCTAGGTTCAGTTAAAGAAACCAAAACGTTTCTAGAAAAGATCTATAAGAATAGCTAAAAGCTATAACTAACCTTCAACCCTTAACAGAGTTATTGTACTAAGTTTCTGAGGTTCTGTCAAGCCCCCCTTGACAGCGTTCTGTGACAACTGTATAATGGGTATCAAATAAGCAATCCATCATGTCCAATGCCAAAAAAGAATCCAGAACATTATGTAAATAATCAAGATTTTCTAGATGCTCTAATCACTTATAAATCTCAATGTAAAAAAGCAAAAGAACAAGGGAAAACAACTCCTGTTATTCCTAGGTATATTGGCGAGTGTTTTTTAAAGATTGCTAATCGATTATCTTTTAAACCAAACTTTGTCAACTATACTTATAGAGATGACATGATTTCGGATGGCATTGAAAACTGTGTACAATACATCCATAACTTTGATCCTGAAAAATCAAAAAATCCTTTTGCTTATTTTACTCAGATTATCTACTATGCTTTCCTTCGTCGTATTGCTAAGGAAAATAAACAGCAGGACATTAAAAATAAAATCTTGGAAAAATCTGGACATGAGTATGTGATGCATACAGATTCATACTCCGGTGATATGTCTGGTATGAATCAACAGTATTCTGATATGTCTAATATCAAAGAGAACATTGAGACGAGAATGAACCGATGACAAAACCACAACTATCCGATTCTTTTGGTGGAACTATTGAAAAAAATATTCCAGAAGATGCTGAGTGGATTGATGATGCTTTCTATATTAAGAAGACTCGCTTTGGTTTGTTTACATCTATTTTGAAAGAACCGTTAGGACAACATTTTATTACTGGTGTCACATATGAAAGTGTGCTCCATGTGTCTCGGTGGCATCTCAAGTGTCTTCAGGAAGGTACTTTACAAGACCATACCCGTGTGGTAAACTCTGGTGTAGTAGGAGGAAAACTTTGAAAATAGCACTCATCACAGACCAGCATCTTGACGGTCGAAAGGGATCTCTTGCCTTTTGGAACTTCTGGCAAAAGTTTTATGACAACGTGTTCTTCCCTACATTAGAGAAGCATAAGGTTAATACGATCATTGACTTAGGTGACACTTTTGATAATCGTAAGTCAATGGATTTCAATACGTTCCAACGTGCCAAGTCTTGTTACTTTGATAGACTCAAAGATTACAAAGTGCATATGCTCATCGGTAATCATTGTACTTATTATAAAAATACTAATAGGATTAATTCACCAGAGTTACTGTTAGAGCAATATGACAACATCTCCATCTACTCCAAACCAGACCACATCAGACTCGGAAGCAAAAAGTTCCTCATGCTCCCTTGGATCAATAGCGAAAATCAAGAGGAGATTCTTCGAACGCTTACAAACAGTGACGCAGACATTGTATGTGGACATCTTGAACTCACGGGATTTGAGGTAACCCCTGGCATGAAGATGGAGCATGGTATGGATCCAGCACCATTCTCGAAGTTTGATCGTGTCTGGTCTGGTCACTACCATCACAAGTCTAAGAAAGGTAACATCCAGTATCTTGGTAATCCCTACCAGATGTTCTGGAATGATTACAAGGACAAGCGTGGATTCCATATCTATGATACAGAAACTGATCGCCTTACTTACATTGAGAACCCATACGAGATCTTTCAGAAACTTTACTACAACGACACTGAACATCAAGAGATTGACTACGATCAATACAAAGATTGCTTCGTCAAAGTTATTGTAGAGGAAAAGAATGATTACCTACAGTTTGAGAAAGTGATTGACAAACTGTATGATACTGGTGTTCATGAAGTAAAGATTATCGAATCTCTTGTCAACGATACTGGAGAAATCAATGATGACATCGAGATCAAAGATACTATGACACTTCTTGGTGAATACGTCGATGAAGTAGAAGTATCCGTAGATAAGGAAAAACTAAAGCGTCTCCTAAATACTCTATACATAGAAAGTTGTGAAGCAGTCTAATGTACATTCTCACCCTTAAGGATAAACCCGAGGGAGTTTTTTCGGTTATCGATGATTCGGGAGACCATATTATTCCTTTGTTTGAGAATGCTGACGACGCTGAGAGATATTTTATCATGATAGAGGCAGAAGACTACCCAGCTATGCAGGTAGTTGAGATTGATGATGAAGTTATATTAGAGGCATGTGAAGATCGAGATCAGAAGTATGCTATAATAACCGAAGACACCCTGTTGATACCACCTGAAGATTTGACATGATTATTTTTGAGACTATTCGTTGGAAAAACTTCCTGTCAACAGGGAACGTATTCACCGAAGTCAATCTGAACGATGAGAAGACTAATCTGATTGTCGGCAAGAACGGAGCAGGTAAGAGCACCATTTTGGATGCCCTTACCTTTTCTCTTTTTGGCAAACCATTTCGTAAGATCAACAAGCCCATGCTTGTCAATAGTATCAACGAAAAGGATTGTGTTGTAGAGATTGAGTTTCGTATTGGCAAGAATGAATACAAGGTTGTTCGTGGAATCAAACCAGCAAAGTTTGAGATCTACCACAACGGACAACTGTGGAATCAGGAATCAACAGTTGTAGATCAGCAGAAGAACTTTGAGCAGAATGTGCTCAAGATGAACTACAAATCTTTCACCCAGATTGTAGTTCTGGGTTCTTCTACCTTTGTTCCTTTTATGAGATTGCCTGTAGCATCTCGTCGTGAGATTATTGAGGATATCCTTGACATCCAAATCTTCTCTGTGATGAATCAGAACCTCAAGGAAAAGATCAAAGTGGGTAACACTGAGATCCGTGATCTTGATTACAACATCGACATTCT
>Ga0255751_10002664_pt1 | contig 16566 bp, 16 predicted proteins | sample 071ome_20_FD_179951 | JGI IMG/M metagenome (GOLD analysis project Ga0255751, IMG submission 179951) | Coastal salt marsh microbial communities from the Groves Creek Marsh, Skidaway Island, Georgia - 071412BT metaG (version 2) | ecosystem: Environmental > Aquatic > Marine > Intertidal zone >...
ACTCTCTCCTTGATAGACCATCTTCATCATGGTCATGGAAGCAAGAACGAGAAATACTACAAAAACGGGATTCATTGATCTCATTAGAATACGTTGGTCCAGCGAGTGTGTTGTGCTTTCGTGATCTGTCCTGCGTGTAACATGTTATCACACACATTGGCAAAGACTTGGAACTTCTCCTCTCGTGATAGTTTGTGTGGAGCAGCAGTCTCTGCGATAACCTTGAGAACTTGAGTTTTGGTCATCATCAGTAGTGTGCCTCGGAAGTGTCAAGTTTGTCGGACCATTCAGCAATGGCATTGTAGCACTTGCTGTAGTCTACGAAGTCGGGACTATAGTTGAGCAGGAACTCAAAGGCATACATCAGACGATTCTCAGGAACAGAAAGGTGTTGCTTGACTTTGGCGTTCATGCGTCGCTCCCTTGACTACCTTAGTAGTATAGAGTCTGACAGGGGGACGCGGAAGGTGTGGTGTGCAGTTCCGCGTCTGTCACAGTGCCATGAGTTTTTTATAGAATGGATTGGTAACTTTGAACGCACCTTTGACCTGATTCTGCTTCAGGAGTTCTTTATCAATGTGGTGAACGATCAGGTTAGGATCATCAATCCAATGCATGTAAGTCCACGATGCGGAGCGAACATAACTGTTAAGAGCAACCTCACACTTCTGATACACTTGCTCGTTCAGAGTCTCAGCAACCTGCTCAAACTTGAACTCTACAACATATGCCAATCTACCTCCAATAAAGAGAGATGCAATGATAGGGAGATTAGCGTTGAAGTCTTTTATGTATCGTGCTCTAGTGTAATCATTAAAGCAACCGCCTCCGTTCGTAGCCTTGCCAGTGTAATTCTTTGGTTTAACCTCTTTTTCTTCTGTTGTAATCTTGTGACGTGCATCACGACCAAGTTTGCCAGGAATGGGATCACATCCTGCAACTTCAGCAGTAATGTGCTCTCGCAGAGTAGAACTGTTGGAGTCATTGATGTAGATGTCATACAATTCCTCAAACAGTTCATCTCTGGTCTCTGTAGCACGACCTAGAGCACGATCAACAGCGAGTGTGAGGAGTTTTTCAGAGAACATGATCTATTTGCTGTTGTGTGTAGTCTACCAACACTCACTAGGGTCAGGAGGGTCTGGTAGACAGTTCTCTAAGTGGTTGTATAGTGCTGTGTCATTGACACCATGCTGCATAGCATGATCTTTAGTGTATCCGAGAGGACAACCCATCATGAGATCCATAATGAAACGGATCTCAGACAGGGATAGTGTAACTTCTACAGGGTTCATTCTCCCATCACAGGAATAACGTCTACTGTACTCACATCAGGATCTAATTGAATGTTTTTCACGAAATGCAGTACATCTTCATCACTAAACATGACAACTGACTGACGCTTGCTATGCAGTCGGTCTTGACGTTGCCACCATTCAATGCGATATTTCATAGAGAAGAACCTCGTTGGAATTTTTGGATGTCACTAAGAGTGACGTGAGCAGCATACCCATAAGAGGTAGTGCCGTCATCATTGTACACTGGATCTTGCTGTGCTGGCAGATTCTTCACATAATCGTCAAGATTAACCTCACGGTGTCCCATCATGAGAGATCTGAGAGCAACTGCCTTGTCCATTTCTTTTTTGTGATAATCTATCACATCCTGCACACAAGATAGCATCTCTTCATATGTTTGTCGTGCAGATACTTTGTCATCTTGGAGGTAATCATCAATCGCATCTTGCATACGATTTTTACGCTGGTTTGCATACTCTTTCTCCCAGTCATGTTGAATTTCGGGGCGTCCTTCAATAATCATCAGTGGAATTCCTCATTACGACGACGGTCAAGATATTCTAGCACCTCAGAACGCCACTCCATCAACTCATGATAACATTCTTGATTGTGAGCACACTGACGTAGTTCTGAATCTGGTTTTAATACACTTTCGTAGAACAGTCCCAGTGCATCACGGCGTTTCTGATGCTTTACTTCATGCTCATTCATAGGAAGTTAGAGATCGTAGGTCTTAGGGGTTTGACGATTTGCATAGCAGTGTATGGAGTCGTCTTGTGAATATCTATCGTATCTCCTTGCTTTGTGGCATTGATGGGAGCATGATAGCATTGTTTCTTAATGTTGTAGAATCCCCAGATAGATTTGGGAGTTTTGTCGGTATAAGAAAACTGCCCATGATTACAGATCCAGATAGCAAGAAGATTACGCTTGAAAGATTGAACTTCATACGAGTAACCTTTGGGTGCTTTGTGGATAAAATCGGGTGGTAATTCTAACATCAGCAGTAGACAGGAGAGTAATCATCACCTTGGTATGCTTCCAGGTTGAAGTCAGACACAGTAGCACCGTTGGCGATGTAATTGTTCACATCATACACCATGTCAGACTTAGTACGAGTGCTGAAGGAAGTCATCTGCTGAGAGATCTCTTCAGTCGGGTGCCAGATGACACGCTTGACGTAACGCTTACCAGTGCCAACAGGGAAGTAATCAACTTGAGTGGCAGAGGTTTGGAGTTGCATGGGGCGTTCCCTTGACTACTCATGTAGTATGGCATGAAAAAGGGGGTCTGTCAACCCCCTAGACACTTCTTAAACTGTCACTTGAAGAGTGGACCCCATGCCCATGCCACCAATACTTCTCTACATCCATGCGTGACAAATTCAACGCAATGATGCATACTAGATGGAAATACCAAAATATCTCCTTTTTTCATAGGAACTTGCTCATATGCAATATTACCCTTTGATAGGCATTGAAACTTGAACATTCCTCCCTCAAACTCGTCTCCTGGTTCACTCAACAACAACGACATTGATAATTTCCGAGTTCTTCTGGGAACTTGTGTTGAAATTACAGTATCGCTATGCCAATCATAATGACCATGAAAAGAACTATCAGGATCACCATAATATTTTGTATATTGAATGTCCTCAATAGCATCCAATTCAAACTGCCAATCTGGGTCAGAATTAGCACTCTCAAACTGAGTCATAATGTATTGCTTCATCTGATCATCTCTGACCCAAGCAATATCAGACTTACGAGTTTGAATATCAACTCCATGTTCTCCTTTTCCTAGGTTGATAGTACCATCTGTCCATTCAAGATCTTGCGCTCTTAGATACTTATTGATACCATCAATTGCTTCAAGAGGGATAGATGCCTTCTTGTACTTGTAGAATTGATTGTTTTTGAACTCAATAACATCGCCCTCTGCATTGGCAATTACAGTTCCACGTGAAACGTCTACTTCCATCACTCCTCATCTACTCTATCTACAGATTGAATGTCACAAACAGGGACTTCATGCTCACCACCAACAATATACCATGGCATCATCTGCCCATGATATTCTGGGTGTGCCTGATACTCTTCAGTATATTCAAAGTCACCGAGATACTTTAGTTCGCTTTCGGGAATATCGTGATCGCGTAACATTGCTTGTAGCTGCAAGTGCAGCAACTCGGGTTGCGTAGGTACTTTCATTAGATCTCCATTGTTTACGAAGTTGTTGGTATTTGGTATCATATGCTGCGAGATCTCTCACTCGCTTGAAGATTTGTGCTGCTCTTGCTTTTACATTCGTGAGGCAATCTTCCTCACAGGTAGATACACTCCCATCTTCTGCATATTTGCGTCCCGAAGAGTGATTGGCATACCGTCTGGCACGAGTGAATCCCATCTCAAGGAATTTCCTTGCCATGTCCATCCCAACGAAATCATTCCGTCGTTTATACTCACAGAACATCTCGTATATTTTATTAGAAGATGTAGTAGCCGTTTCTTCATCTACGAACCGCCAATGAGCGCATATGTCGTTAGTGTAAGGGCGTACCAGTAGCACTCCTTGCTCTCCCCTTCCAATACGATAAAGTTCGCGAGTTTCTGGGTCTGTGAAATCAAGTTCCTCATAAGGGAGTTCATAACAAAATTCAAGCATGGTGCCCTACTGGTGTCCTGCTACACTAGCATAGACATCAAGTGTTGTCAAGCGACAGAATCTCGGTTTCTCCACTCAAATTCGCCATCAGGACCGATAACGTGACACTCCCAGTAATAATCTGCATCTGGACAGTCTTCCTGGGGAGGGAACCATGATCCTGCGTTTGCAATTGCTACGTCAACATTATCAAATACAATCATATCCCATGTTCCCATGGTTTTCATGGCATCAAGAACCTCATCCTCTGCGAAGTCAGCATACCATTCCCAGACCTGCTGTTGCTTTGCAGCATCTGCAGCAGCAATACGAGGGTTTCTAAAATAAACTACAGACTTGTTTTTAGTTTGGCAGTATACTTCTACCAACTCCCATTCATTAATTACTTCCATCATGATCCTCCTTCTGACTCAATTTGCTGCAAGATCTTAGTTATAAGATCTTTACCCTGCTGAGCAGTTTCTGCATCCATCTGATACTGGTTTTCTTGATTCCAAACTACTCCACTCTGCTTCAGTGCATTCATGAATGAACTAAAGTATACACCCTCTGTTAAACTCTTGACCATTAAATACGATGAGAATTTCTCCCTGAATGTAGTAAAGTAATGGGATGACAGTCTAATAAATTGATCTTCTGTACTTAGGTACACAGTATCTGGGTTCTTTTCCAACCAGATTGATTTATAGTATTTTGGATCAATTGGGAACTTAAGATCAGCAGGATCTGTAGATGTAACATTTGAAGGAAGATCTCTCAACTTCTCTCTATACAATCTGTATAGTGCTTTATCTTCGTCTGAGTATGGGGAATCTTCAATAAAGACATGATCCGTCTCATCTAGAAGGAAATTACGTGCGAGTCTAACACTTAACCAACTGACAGAGGCAGTCTCCGCATAAATTTTAGCAAACTGCTGCTCATATTCTTGAGTTTCTAGAGAATCTACAAGGAAAAACGCTTCTTTAAACTTTTCAAATACAACAGATGCAGATTCATCTAACTGCTCCATCTCATAGTCTTTCCAATAGAACTCACCAGTTTTGAAGTTCTTGGAATACTTACGACGCTGAGCGATGTATGTATTATTACTGTACCAACCAAACAATACTAACTTATCTTTGTCACTATCCCAGGTTGGATATAAGAAGGTAGATATCTCATCTTTCCAGTAGGTATCAGGGATTGTTTTGGTAACACTCCTATACCTCACTTGTTTCTTGATGACATTCACTTCCAGAATTAACTCTGGAACTGTTGAATTACTAGAGATAGACATATCTTTGATAAACGTTCCCAGGTGTATTTAGAATGCTTTGATTAGATACTTACACAGGTGGTAAGGTTCAAGCAATGGAATTGGGAAATCTGGATCAATTGCAGCAGTAGGTAGGAGTGGATTCTGGGAGTTCAGTGTAAATGTAGCATCCAATCCCGTAGCACCTGTTGTATAGGTTGCATTCTCCTTACCCTCAACAGTATATGACAATAGATCAGCAGACTTAGGAATAGAACCATCAGCAGGGACAAACTGCAGTTCCGTTACCTCATCATATTCGTAGATGAAGTCACAAATTCCAAAGTGGTCAGTATCACCAGCATTATCATTCGTAGATGCTCCAGGGTTTCTTTCCTGAGCAATTTTAAATCTTGTAGTAGCAGTCTTCGCATTGTTTGGAAGAACTACTTCATACCAATACCAATTGGTAGGATTAGTTCCAGTACCAGTTCCATCATAATCCACACCAGTGTATTCTGGATCATCAGCAGCAAGAGGGACAATAATACCAAGGAAGTTACTGAAGTTAAGAGTTTGATCAGTATTATAATATAATTTTAATTCGTCACCACCATGTTCTGGCGTGTTTCCACCATTCTGACCATTTCCACGAGCAACTTTAATGACAAATCTATTTACATTAGTGCAATCGTGCTCTTTAATAATAATGAATCTTTCTTGAGTATCACCACGTAATTTCACATATTTGTTATATGTTGCTGGTGTTGACAACGTAGATAAGTTTAGAGCAGTAACAGTCTTTGTAACCTGATCTACTTCTGCTGTTGCATATGCACGAGTTCCCGCACCATGCTTAATTCTAACTTCTGGGACAGCAGTGTAATTAGTTCCCGCATTATCAAGAGAAATACTATTGACAACACCATTTGAAAGAGTTACAGATCCTGTCGCACCAGTTCCTCCTCCACCACCGAGAATTTCAACAACAGGAAGTTGTGTGGTAGGTAGTTTGAATCCACCCGCAGATCCAGTGCCAGTGCCACTACTATAAATTTCAGCATCTTCATCAGCAGCAATAATAATATCACCAACGGTTACTGAAGAAACACCGCCTTCATAACCAACAATCTCTCCAAAGTTAACTTGAGCAGAACCGCTGTTACCATCTCCACCACCACCTGAACCATTACCACCGCCACCAACGGTAATAGTTACATTACCAGAATTCTCAGTCAACTGGTCAGAATCAATAATTCCATAAGTGTAGGCACCAGATCCACCGCCTCCTCCACCATTTGTCCAATAACTTCTATCCTCTTCATATGAATAAGCAACATATCCTCCACCACTGTTATTTGTTGAGTGACTTTGTTGTGTAAAATAAGAGCTCTTATAAGAGGTCATACCACGACCACCGCCAGATCCACCACCGTGACCAGCAGGACCGCCACCGCCACCGCCATAACCGCCGCCTTGACCAGAGTATTGAGAGGTAGCAATACCACCTCCACCGCCACCGCCACCGCCGCCGTTACATCCAGCGTTACCACCGTTAGCGCCACCACCGCCAAATAGGTTTGATGTGGTTGATAGTGGAGTGTTACTATTCCATCCAGGAGTATTATTTGATGCGCCAGCATATCCTGCCGCTGAGTTACCACCATCATAACCGCCACCGCCGCCACCACCGCCAGCGCCTGCTACAATTTCATTACCAATTGATAGTGAAGTAGATCCACCACCACCGCCACCGTTTTGTCCGCTACCATTCTTATTTCCTCCAGTACCACCACTGGAATATCCACTACCACCAGTTTTAGCACTACCTTGATTACCAATTGTAAAACTTGCGGAAATTCCAGATCCTGGGTTCTTGACATTCAATACTAATGTTGATCCATATCCACCGCGACCACCATTTGTACCATTACCACCATTAGCATTTCCCTTAGAAACACCTTGTGCGCCAGCAACTGTAATAAGAATTTCAGTAAAATAATACTGGGTTGTAAGATTAAAACTGCCGCTGGAGGTATAAGTACTTGATCCTGTATATCCGTCATCACTTACAAACTTATTTACTCCATCACCACCATCATTGCCTGCCGCTACAGATCCACCCTGTCCAGCATTATCTGGGTTATTTGGGTAAGCACCATAGTAGAATGGTCCAGCAGTAGATCCACTCTGTCCTGCTTGAGACTTATCAATAATCTGCGAAAAGTTACCTGCATCAGTTCCCGATATAGTTGCAGATCCTCCACTTCCACCAGCAGAGTTATTTCCTCCTCCACCTCCTTCAGCAGTTACTGTTAGACTACTACCAATAGTGACTGTAGTTGTACCACCATCGTTTGCGCTAGTATCACCTGAGGATCCACCACCGCCTCCACCTGCTGCAACGATTTGCATGGTTTCCCATGCAGCAGGCATTGCTAATGTATAGTTTCCAGCAGTCGTATACGAATTGGTTGAATTGTATTCAATAATTGGTGTTGCACCAGCAAATACAGTTCTACCACCAATGACACTAGAATTACTGAAAGATTTGAAAACAGTGATGGGAACATATGTTATCAATTCATATGTTCCAGCACCCTGTGATCCTGATGCCATGTAATACTGATCGTTTTCATATCCAAATTTTGTAGATCCTGTTCCTTGTGCTCCAGGAACCCAGTCAAAAATATCGTATGTTGCGACAGTATTATCAGATAAAGGTTGCTTCAATAGTGCGTGCGAGTGTTCAAATGCAAGACCGCCAACTGGGAAGAAACTATACAGAGACTTCTGTCCGTTTGTATACTCTGCAAGATATCTGTCGCCACTATATCCAGATCTAGCAGCCAAGTCCTGACTTGCAGTAGTATGATAGACATAGTGAGTGTGCTGAGGAACTGACTGCAGTCTCTTTGCAGTCATCTCAACAGAAACTGTCTGTGATCCAACAATCTGAGTTGAAGCACTATCAATAACACTAGTATATCCAGTCGTTGTAATAGTACCAAGAGAAAAATATCCACCTTGCGCTGCTTTTGTGAGGATCCAAGATCCACCAGTGTAGTCCTTACCAACACCAAGAGTAAGGAGACCAGCAGTAGGTGTTCCTGGTCCATATACGTTGCCATAACCAACAATTTTTCTGGTTTTTAAATCTGGAACAGCAAATGTACCAAGATCTGGGTCACCAACATAGTTCAACACGTTTGTTGGAGAAATACTCTGTAAAGCACCCTGTCCTGAGAAATTGAAACTTAACTGAAGTCCGCTACCACCACCAGAAACAGTAAATGTAGGGGGATTGGCAGGATCATATCCAAATCCCAGTTTAGTTACTGCAACATTTGTAATTGCTCCATTTTCAACCGTTAGATTTGCTTCAATTATCTGAAGAGATCCTGGGTTTGCAGCATCATATCCAGGCGGTGCTTCAAATGTAATTAATGCTCCACTAGAATATCCAGATCCACCACTAACGATTGTTAATCCTTGCTTGGGTTCTCCACCATATTCATTGCCAATAACTTGATACAATGCAGGAAAGTCTGCGATATTATATTCTGCACCATCGCAGTACAAATATCCAGGGAACTGATACTCTGGATTTGTTCCAGTGTTGGCATTGCCATTCTGCTTCACATATGGAGTGAATGGAACATAAGAATTATCGTAAACATCATCAATTGCTTTGAAAGTAGTAATAATACTTCCAATATTACCAGAATCTGCTGCTTTATCAGTGTAATATAGAGGTCTATTACTTCTATAAGATGGCGGAGTTGATGCTACCATTGCTTAAACTTTAATTAGATATTCTAAAACAATAAATGGTCCCGAAACACTATCTAGAGATGCTGATTGATCAACAGTTAGGTTTAGTGTAGTGGTAAGTGCATCTGGAGAAATTTCCAGAGGGTCTGTTTTCAAGGCAAATGTATGGTCGCCTTTATCAATAGTTACTTTGTGTGCGTGAGCGGTGGGATCACCCTCTTGATCTAATTCTGTAGTCTCAGAGAATTCATTGAATAAAGTTGAATAGACAGCGGAACCATCGCTTGTGCTATTTAGAGGCACAACATCATCCAAATACGTTTCTTTCCAGTCTAGAGGTACAAAAGGTTGAATGTAAGTCGCATCAACATCGGCATTTGAACTACTAATAGCAGTAGGACCATTAATGAATCCACAACCGAAGAGCAGTGGAGTTCCACTAATAACCTGAGGAACTAGATTATTTACACCAAATGATGACTGTCCGACTGGATAGTTGTTCCATTCATAATCAGTGAGACAATAGTAAAACCATTCAGTTTGTAGTAAGGCACCATTGTTATAGCAAGCGTTACTATATGCTGTAGCGTCAGCAAAAATTGGTGAACCAAAGTAAAACTCCAATCCATCAGCAACTTTGTTTGATGCAATTGCTCTACATGGAGGTTGATTGTTTCCTGGGTAACTACTGGTTCCAGGTGCCATTGTATTATCTAACCAATCCTGAAGAGGTACAGTTGATGCGTTGAAATAAGCAACCTGTCCAATTGCTTGAGGATCCAAATATGTGGTTGGCGACGCAGTGTCCAGTTCATTTGTTGCCTTAATTCTAGTTCTAACACCTGCAAAAAAGTGTAAGTGACCATGAATTGCACTAGCGTCAACAGTCTCGGTGTCGGTGACCTTACCTGCCAGAGTTCCAACTGTCCAGGATGGTTTTCCTTTCAATGGAATAGTTTGAGAGGGAACAACAAATGTTCCAGAATATGTCAACTCAATCTGAGTTCCAAGGGTTGCGGTTGCTTCAATACCAAGACCAGATCTACTAATCTCATTACCTGCCTGGTTTACTTTACGAATAGATTTATACTGACCAGCATCAGGACCAGTAGTTGGTTTAGGATACTTAGAACCTAAGTCAGGAACAACGAACTGGTTATCAGTTAGAGTTTGAAGTGGATCACCTGCAATATCTCTTCTGACAAATTTACCACTCTCCCCCACACCACAAATAGCAGCAAGTTGAGGGTAGTCAATGACATTATATACCGTTCCATCACATCTCAGATATCCAGCAGGAAGGTTCTGCTTCATATAAGATGAGTCAATATCTGGATTAACCTGAACTGGCCAAATAATAATTTGACCTGTTAGATCTCCATACTTAGATTTTTCTGCCGCGTAAATTTTTGCCATCAGTACGCCTTGATTAGGTATACAATATTCATTGACGCTTGGTCTGTGTCCACAATGATATTTAGAGCGTCATCTAGATTATCAGGAGAAACACTACCAATACTAATGTTATTCAGGGGGAATGTAAATGGTGCATTCAGTGATCCACGAGACATTGCAATATCAAACGTACCATGGTTGTGAGATGTAAATGCAGAGTCATCTGGATCCTGGTTGTGGAAGTTACTCATAGCAGTTGGCCAAGTACCTTCCCTGAATGTTATGTCATAAGTTCCTGCTGCAATAGTTGCGAAAGAAAGTTTGATTGTATAAACGTAATTACTATCGTCACTTCCTTCTCTCTCAATCTGTGTAATATACGTTCCCTTTTCAAAACAGTCGCCATCAATCAACTGCCATGGGTGAATCTTATCGTATTGATACCACGTGACGTTTGGATCCGATGGTGAAGTTTTGGTTGTTCTAATGTCTGTTCCCGCTGGCAAATCAATTTCTGTCACACCTTGAGTAACAGAAACTCCAGTCACAGTGAAATAGTAACTAGAATCCTCTGGATTGTCTTCAATATTATTGAGATTACCCTTACCAAAACCATAGTAGTTCTTTCTGTTTCCAAAATCAAGTGGTTTGGGAAAGAGTCCTGTCCATGCTTGGTTAGCATGAGTTTTTACTGGTTCATAAGGAAACTGTCCAGTAAATGTAGATCCTGCGAAATTAACAGTTTGCGCCACTGCTTGAGGACTATTTCTTGTGGGAGTTCCATCATGCCAGTCTGGTGCAGGAACCTGAGACCAGTAATCTTTTCCAGCATCACTTACGAAGTCATAAAATCTATCCATGACTGGAAGTGTATGCTCATAGTTATTGTCACCATACATAGCCATCAAAGTTCTTCCATTCTGCCATGATGGAGCTGCCGACTGACTTGGAAGCAACTGACATGAGTTGTTGTTTGAAACAATTGAACTGCTACAATCATTATTTGGGTGAGGTTCCGTTCCAGAAATCTCAATAGTTGTAGAAGTAAACAGAGCAGGACCAATAAATCCTGCTGCCGCTGAGTTAAATGTTCCTGGGTGACTGTGCCCTGGGTTATGGTTAATACCAAGTTTTCTGTTTAGTGTTGTGATTGATGCAGTAAAGTCAGGATCACTAATGTCCATTCCTGTAAACTTACCCGATAGTGAAGTTCCTACAGGTAGAACAAAGTCAATATCTGCATTTGCAGAATAATTTGATTTAATGACAGCAGTTGTACCGAAATCTACAATAAGATCCGCTAAAGTGTTGCCGTCAGAATCATAGACTGTATTCAGAACATAACCCTGATCATATTGATACTTTGGATCCGCAAGATATTCTGGTTCCAAGTCAATCATGGCACGATTACTAATGTTAGGAAGAACAAAAGTATCATCAGCACTAAAGTTTGGAAACTCCCCTTGTATAGTTCCACCATATGTTGTTCCCAATTCTGCCGCTAGAAGTGGGTAGTCTAGAGCATCAAGTTCTGTTCCATCACAGATTCTCCATCCCTTTGGAACATTGTCCACCGAGAAACCTTCAAATCCATTGCCGCCCCATGGCATGATAGTGCCAATGCGGGCGGTTCTCATGGTTTTAATAGAGTTGTAGTATTGTGCCATGTGTTATCAGAGTTCTGTTAACCACCAACCACGTAGGTTAGAAGGAATAGATGATGCGTTTGGATCGCCAGCAGCATCAGTAGGTCCAACATAGATTAGACCGAAGGATGCGTTTCTGGTTTGAACAATCATCTCTCCACTATCCCATGCAGTAATGAGTTGACCTGTTCCTGCTTGGATTTTACTACCAGATGTATCACCCTGAATAGCAACTGCTTGGTTATCAACCTTCAGTGCTCTGAGAACAAGAGTTGTGTTGTAAGTTAGGTTACCGCTAACTTCAACAAATCTAATCATGTCACCAGTTTCAGCATAATCTGGTAGATATAGAACCATGTTGGTTCCAGATGGATTGTTCAGTAGATAGTTGTTATTTGGTTGTAGTGGATTTGCTTGGGTTTGTCCTAGACCAGTTAGTGACTGCTCAACATATGTATATCTACGTCCACCATTTCTAGTGAAGTAACGACTGATGCCAAATGCATCAATTGAACAATCCTGATAGATCTTGAAGTCTCTTGGACCAACAGTTCCGCCAGTTCCAGCACCACCGAGGTTATCAATGTGCAGGATCGCAACGTCTGCGTCACCAACATCTGTAGGAACAACCTTACCCTTAATGTAAAGTTGCTCACCCATATTGACGTTTCCTTGCTCATTAAAGACACGGAATACATCATCATTGGTGCATACACCGTTAGCTTCGCAAGTATCGGTCTGAACTCTAAGGTCATCTAGGAATGTACCACCACCCTTGATCCAGAGACCGTTCTTACCAGTCTTAGGATCAAGAACTGCACCGTCAGCAGGGTGATCATCATCGTTAGAGATGTTGAGTAGTAGTGTTTCACCATCAGAACCCCAGACTCTAAACTCACCGCCGTAGATGTTAACTTCATCATGGAATGTAGTTGAACCGCCGCCAAAGTATGCGGTGTATTGAGGTTCTCCAATAGGTGCAATTGCCTGGGCAGCACTTTGAACTGACTTGGAGAGACGAACACCGAAGGAAGAATTGTTACCATCAATAGAATCTGCCCAGAACCATTCCTGAGAACCGCCAGTTACAATTCTGAAGAAGTGTGAGGTATCTAGTTTGTTACCAACTAGTCTAGAATCCTTGAGTTTTACACGAATCTTGTTAGGATTAGTGTTTGGAGACTCAACAATTGTTCTGTTAGAAGCAGGGATGCTGTCAACCAGAGTTGTTGTGTATCCATACTTTCTAATCTTAATTGCTACTGCACCAGCGTTCCAGTTCTGTACTCCAGATCCTTCAGCACCTCTACCACCAGTTGGATATTCAGATGCAGGATATTGAGCATTGTAGATGGTTGGGAGATATCCCTGACCATTAGTCTCAAAAGGATCATCAGTAATAAGAATGATCTCTCCCTGAGTTGTTCCATTGTAGATAAGAACAAGATCGCCATTCTGGAAGTTCTCAATGTCATCAACTGGAATATTCCAATCGTTAGTAACGAATCCAGCTGTTACTGTGGTAACAGGACCATTCTGGTTAAGTGTTTGTTTATCAAATCTATAACCATGAACAACACTGGTTGAAGTGTGATCTAGAGGAGTTCCACTCCAATATCCACCAACTGCAAATACAGTACCAACCGTACTACCAACCAACATGTCACCATTACACATGTTGACATCCCAAACGGTGCCATCAGTGTTCTTAATGGTTAGGTGATCATCTAGATCAGGATCAGGACTTGGATATGCTCCACCAGCAGTTCCACATACACCAGCAAGAGATAGAGTTCCGTTGATGTTTGTAGTTGTAGAATTAATGATTGTGTCGCCAGTTACGGAGTTGATTTCAAATACAACCTCTTCCTGTGCAGTATCACATCCATTCTTAATTCTGAACGACTTAGCAATCTGATCTAGGATGGTATCAATCTTGAATACCTCACCCTGATCATCAACACCATCACCAGCAGGAGTTCCATCTTCTCTGTCAACGATGATGTAATCGTTGAGGTTGAGTTCTCCACCGAACTGAGATAGGTAGATGTTTTCTTTCTCAGAACTTGTACCAGTGCCGTCAATGAACTGCTCTGTCCAAGTAGCATCAAACTGTACGTTACACTTGTAAATTGCCGACGTGTCAGTATGATCACTTCTCAGTCCAGTGAATGTACCAAATGGTTGTCTCTCAACAACGATGTAGTATGGAGCAGTGCTGATTCTTGGTAGAGAAACAATTCTCAAGAATTCTGGGTGCTTGCTTCCAGTTGCTGGGGTGTCAAGGAGTAGAATATCATTCTCAGTGAAATACTGATCGCCATTTGAATCATATGGGCTGTTCTTGAGTGGTAAGTAGTATTGCTTACCAGTTAGAGCAGGAAGTTCAGTTGGTTCAACAGTTCCAGGAATCTGAGTGATTAGTTCCTGATAGTCAGTGCTACCCCACTCACCAGAACCAGCAGTATCAAGAGCGTTGTAAACATCGCTGTTGGTATCTACTCTTAGGACAGAAACCAAATCAACGTTAGAGTTGAATAGATTACCACCAAGAATACCAGTAGCGTGCTCAAATGCAACCGAACCCATTTGTGCTCTGAAAGCAGTGAATGAGTAAGAAGCAAATCCACCACAGAGAGTGATATCAGAGTTAACTCTTAGTGTTGCATCAACAATCAGGTTGTTTCTAACCGTGGTGCTACCACCCTGACCACCAACTCTGATGTTGGAAGCATTGGTAGCAAGATCCAGGGCAGAAGTTGCACTGTTACCAGAGAAGAATTCAACCGTTCCCGCAGTAGAAGACAACTTAACAGTATCAGTAAGTCCTCTCTTCGTACCTAGTTGCATGTCACCCGAGGTCTTCAGTGCCTTCGTATCAATCTGAGTGAAGGATAAAGACTCGTTATTGTTATATGCGCCACCGATAGTGACCTTAGAGATATTAGTTGCACCATCTGGAGTATTACCAATCCAGATGTTGCTGTGCAGAGATGCATTGCCAACATAGATGAACTGATCCTCAGGTGTGGTATTCAGTAGAGTTAGAGTTCCTACCTTGTTACCAATGTTGAGTGTTCCAGTAAATGTGGTGTCAGTAAATAGGTTGACGCTACCAGTGGTCTGTGAAGTTCTGACTTCAGCAAGTTGACCATCATCACCATTGACTTCAATGTCATGCTCAAAGCGAGCATCATCGGTGAATCTGGAAGTACCATCAACAACCAGTGCTCTGTCAAGTTCAGCATTGGTTACATTGATACCAACGCGACCGCCATTTGTAGTTGCAACACGAAGAACTGCTTCATCATTAGGTGAAGCACTGTTGCCGCCAACCAATAGTGCATTGTCTTCTGCATCCTCAGTTCTAGCAGAGAATGCGTCATGATCTAGATAATCAGCGATAGTCTTACCACTGATGAATGCTGTACCAACAACATCAAGGTTTGCACGAGGATCAGTTGCAGTGTCAGTGAATGCAGTTTGATATGCATCGTGAGCAGATCTTGCAACCGTATTGATTCCGAGTTTGTAATCACCGATGGTATCAGTCTCAGTTCTGAGTGCTTCAGCACCAAGAACACCAACTTCCTTCCATGCAGAGTTAGAGAACTCCATGGCAACACCTTGACCAAGTGCAACCTCAGTTGTCCAGAGTCTTGGGTTGTCGTTATCAACATTACCTCTGTTCTCAATGATTGCAATCTGACATGAGGTTGCAGTGTTGGAGAATCCAGAAGAAATGACCTGCCAGAGACCATTGAATGCACTGTCACTGAAGTTGGAGATTCTGATCTGAGAACCAGATGTAACTCCAACCTGTTCGTTGGATAGGTTGTTACCCCAGTTGATGGTGATAACAGTGCTTCCATCCATCGTGACGTTCAGGATGTTAGCAGAAGGAATTGTCTGGAAGAAGGATGCATAGATCCATCCCAAAGATCCCGTTCTACCTACCTGCGAACCCTTAAGGAGAATATCTCCCGAGAGAGGAACGTTTGTTCCATACAGGACGTTCTGCGAGGCATTTAGAGCGGTTCCTAGTCCAGTACCATATAGAGGAGACTGGTTAGGAGTGATGTTAGATCCAACGCTACCTACAGCATGGTTTTGGATCTTATATCCTTGAGCAGAACCACTGGATCCACGTGGATTGAACTGGAAGATAGAAGCAGAAACTCTGTTTCTAGCGATAATGATATCGCCATTTGTATCCTGGTTGAGGAACTGCTGAGTCTTATCAAGTAGTGGATCATCACCATCGCTAGGTGATACGTTAGAGATGACTTGTAGTGCATAGTCTCTAACTCTACCAAGAACGTTGACAACAACTGGTGAGTTGAATGTGCTTGGACGATCCTGTGCATCACCGCCATTAACAGTAATGTACTCGTTAAAGGTAACAGGAGTGTCAAACGTAGTGACTAGAGTGCCGATATCTTCTGTATCATCATCCGAATCAACCAACTGTGCAGATTCTAGGAACTCTTCCTCACCAGTGATAGCGTCAATCTTACGGTTACCGATGTAGAGGTCACCGTTGGAGTTTAGA
>Ga0255751_10002666_pt1 | contig 16555 bp, 17 predicted proteins | sample 071ome_20_FD_179951 | JGI IMG/M metagenome (GOLD analysis project Ga0255751, IMG submission 179951) | Coastal salt marsh microbial communities from the Groves Creek Marsh, Skidaway Island, Georgia - 071412BT metaG (version 2) | ecosystem: Environmental > Aquatic > Marine > Intertidal zone >...
AACCACACAATTTTCTGTAAAACTCACGGCAGCATCGCCCAATAATTGCGCGGATTGCAAAAGGTTAGCAGCCAAAACGGGTTTAAACACATTGAGTTCATAGTGTCCTTGGGTGCCTGCCACGGTTACAGCAACATCATTTCCCATAACCTGCGCACAGACCATTGTTAATGCCTCACACTGGGTAGGATTAACTTTACCGGGCATGATGGAGCTTCCTGGTTCGTTGGCGGGGAGCAGGAGTTCACCGATTCCGGAGCGTGGGCCAGAGGCCATCATCCGAATATCATTTGCAATTTTATTTAAAGCAACTGCAATTTGTTTTAAAGCACCGTGGGTTTCTACTACTGCATCGTGTGCGGCTAGGGATTCAAATTTGTTTGCAGCTGTTACAAAAGGCAGTCCTGTAAATTCTGCGATATACGCCGCTACTTTTTTAGCATATCCCTTGGGTGTGTTGATTCCTGTCCCTACGGCTGTACCTCCCAAGGCCAATTGGGATAGATGGGGTAGGGTGTTTTCTAAAGCTTTGATTCCAAAATCCAATTGCGCAACATAACCAGAAAATTCTTGCCCTAGTGTCAAAGGTGTCGCATCCATCAGATGGGTACGTCCTATTTTGATGATTTTTTTAAAAGCCTGGGCTTTTTGATCCAACGCAGCTCTGAGCAGTCGAAGTCCAGGCAGGGTGGTTTCTACAATTTTCTGATAGCCTGCGATATGCATTCCGGTTGGGAATGTATCGTTAGAAGATTGGGATTTATTGACATCATCATTGGGTTGCAATGTTTTTTCGCCTGCCCCCAATTTTTTACCGGCAAGGACATGTGCGCGGTTGGCAATCACTTCGTTGATATTCATGTTGCTTTGCGTACCCGAACCGGTTTGCCAGATTACCAACGGAAATTGGTCGTCGTGTTTTCCAGCTAAAATTTCATCGCAAACCGTCGCTATGGCATCTCTTTTTTCTTGCGTAAGCACACCCAAGTCGAAATTGGTATAAGCAGCGGCTTTTTTGAGGTAGGCAAATCCATAAATGATCTCCAGTGGCATCGATCCAGAGGCCCCAATTTTAAAATTATTTCTTGAGCGTTCGGTTTGTGCGCCCCAATACACGTCTTTTGGTACTTGAACTTCGCCAAGTGTGTCTTTTTCTATACGATATTCCATAAGCTATACTTCTTTACAAAAATACTGTCTTTTGTTCAAATATTTTTGATGATCACTAAATGCAATTCAATTTATATTGTATTTTTGTCTCAGAATTTGATAGTATGTTTGAATTTGACCAGTATCTCGGATTTTTAGCTTTCTTAAGTATATTAACCATCGGCTTTTGGCTCATGATTTTCTTATTAACGTTTGTCATTCCTTATTGGCTCTTTGGTGCTGCAAAAGAATGGTTTGACGAGCGTCAAGCGGCTAAAAAACAGTTGAAATAAATATAAAAAGCGCTATCTCTAGCGCTTTTTTTTATGCTTAGTTTTTTGAATATTAATATTCAAAATCATCATCGTCTTCACGGCCCTCAGTCATATTGCGTCGATCGCGTTGGTTCTTTTTCTGGTTGAGACGATAGGTAAAACTCAAAATATAGGTGGGCTGTCGCCTTTGGTATTCGGTATAGCTGGTAAAGGTATCTGTAAACGTCTCATTGCGAAAACGTCCCGTATTGAAAAAATCACTTAACCGTAGGGACAATGATCCTTTGTCATTGAGTATTTCTTTATTGAGTGCTCCAGAGATGATATAAAATCCTTGACTTCTAGACTGGGCTGTTTCTGAAGGGCCACGATAAAAACCACGAACTTGAAGGTTGTATTTTTTGGGCAAACGAATGCTGGCGTTCATACGCGCAAACCAGCTGATATTGTCGGCATCAAAAGAGCGTCCCTCATAGCTTCCGATCGTGCTGCTGTTAAAAAAGTTAAAGTTTCCGTTTAAGCGAACGCTTCTACTGGGGGTGTAGGTAAGGTTCATTTCTACTCCCAAACGGTTGTTTTCCGAAAGGTTGATTGGAAATCTTTTGAGGACAGGCACCCGTACTTCTGGATTATTGGGGTCATTGGGATTGCCACTGATGACGACTGTTTCTCCTGTATTGATGTTTACAAAAGTAAAAACACTGGTTGACTTTTGATAATATACCGAGCTGTTAAAGGTATATTTCTGCCATCTTTTCAAATACCCAAAATCTAAGTTGCCTGTATAGGTTGGATTAAGATCTGGATTTCCCGTAAATAGATTGGTGATACTTGTTCTTGACGGAAAGGGATTGATAAACCGTGATCGAGGTCTGCGCAAGCGTCTGCTAAGTCCCAGGGTAAAGCTTTCACTTTCATTGAGTTCATACGAAAAGTTTGCCGTTGGAAACCAGTCCGTGTATTTTTTCTGCGTAAAATCATTGGTGGTCTGCTGGTCGATTTGGATGTTCGAATGTTCCATTCGCAGCCCCAACAAATATGAAAATTTGTTGATTTTTTTCCCGTATTGGGTATAGGCGGCATTTACAAACTCTTTATACACCAAAACGTTAGAAAGATCTCGATCTATAGTAGGTACACCATTGTTAATATAGGCGACTTCATAGTCGGTTTCTTGGGTGTTAAAATTGCCCCGATAACCCAATTCAAATTGGGTGTTTTCGTCTATGGGCCAAACATAATCCGCTTGGGCCAGTATTCTTTTTTGATTTTCTAACGACCCAACGGTTTCAAAACTTGCCGGAATAATGTTGGGCAACAATCCTTTTGCCTCAATGCTGCTCAATTCATCTTCAGCACTTTCTTCATATTGAAAACGCGCTGTAAGCTCGTGGCCATTATCATCAAACTTATTGGTATAATCGATGCTGTATTGCAGGGACTCATCTAATTCATTTTCAAGATTTTCACGGGTGGTATAACTGGAGACATCACGACTGGCAGTAAGTTCTCTAATTTCAACCAACGAGTTATTATTGCCGTCACTGTTTCGGTAAAAGCCCGATAGGATTACGGAACTTTGGTCGTTGATATAATATTCGAAACCAAGTCTCGAAAAGAAGCTTTTTTGATCTCGGGTCACATTGTCAATTTCTTCGAGGTAGGTGTCCGGTGCTGCACCATTAAAGTACACATTGTCGTCATAGCCCCCTCCTTTATTGCGGTCATCGCTAAAAGTGTTGGTAGTAAAGACATTAAATTTTTTGGTACGCCAGTTTAAGTTGGCAGAACCGCGTGTATTTTTTGGAATACCGGCGTTGGCACTAAAGGTACCGTTGATTCCTTCTAATTGTTCTTTTTTTAGAATGATATTGAGAATACCTGCGGTGCCTTCAGCATCGTAGCGTGCCGAGGGTGAGGTAACCACTTCTACTTTTTCGATGGACTCTGCAGGAAGTTGGCGCAGTCCCTCAGGACCAGAAATGCCAACCAACCCAGAAGGCTTGCCGTTGATCAAAATTCGAACGTTGTCATTGCCTCTAAGGGCCACATTTCCATCGATATCTACGGATACCGAGGGAACGTTGTCCAACACATCGGCAACACTACCTCCACGAACAGTAATGTCGCTACCCACGTTATAGATACGTTTGTCCAAACGGAATTCTACTTCCGTACGTTCTCCGACCACTTGTACTTCTTCTAAGGCATTGTCTGATATGGTCAATCCGATAACCCCCAAGTCTTGTGCTTCTCGATAGGGCGCGAGTTCTTTGGTAAAAGGCTCGAAAGAAATATATTCTACCTTTAGGGCATACCTACCGGGAAAAATCTCTACTTCAAACTTTCCCGTCGCATCGGTGATCCCTCCTTGTAGCATATTGGGCCTTTGAGGGTTTTGGAAGGTGATGGTAGCGTATTCTAGGGGTTGTTGGGTGTCCGCATCAATTACGGTTCCTGAAACGGTGATTTTTTGAGGCATTCCTGCTCCTTCAGGACGTTGCGCTTTGGACAAAAGGGGCAGGCACATGAGCAGAATTGCACACAGCTTTTTCATAGTTTTCTTTCTCACAAATACTTTGTTTTGCTTTAGACGAATCGTGTTTTGAATGGTTTAATAGGTATTAAACTATTTTGCTAAAAAAGCAATTAAATTATCGATGGGGCGCGCCAATACACCGCCAGTTGGTCCGGTGACGATGGGTCGCTCAATCAATTTTGGATGATCTACGAGTATTTGAAGCAATTGTTCTTCGGACCATTCGGTCCCTTTATAGTTTGTTTTCCAGATCGCTTCTTGTTTTCTAATGATTTGGGACGGTACGAGATTGCATTTAGAAAGAATTTCTTTTAGCGCTATTGCGTTTAGTGGTGTATCTAAATAATAAACAATTTCAAAAGGAATCTTTTTTTCTTCGAGGAGTGTGACGGCTTCTCGAGATTTTCTACAGCGTGGATTGTGATATATAGTTAGCATGATCTCTGTATAGTAAATTAAAAAAACCTGTCCGAGGGACAGGTTTTTAAACGAATAGTAATAGCGTTATTTATTTTAGTTTTTCGACAATAGCTTTAAAAGCTTCGGGGTTGTTCATCGCAAGGTCGGCCAACACTTTTCTGTTGAGTTCGATATTGTTGGCTTTGATCTTGCCCATAAATTGGCTGTACGACATTCCATGAAGTCGCGCCCCTGCATTGATACGTGCAATCCAAAGGCCTCTAAAGCTGCGCTTTTTGTTTCTTCGATCGCGGTAGGCATAAAGCATGGCTTTATCTACTGCATTTTTGGCTACGGTCCAGACGTTTTTGCGTCTTCCGAAAAATCCTTTTGCTTGTTTAAGGACTTTTTTGCGTCGCGCTCTTGAGGCGACTGAGTTTACTGATCTTGGCATAATTTAAATTTTTTTGAGACGGGCGGTTTTCACACTTTTAGGCTCCGCATCAGGGTTATACATTTAATGAACCAAAGCAACTACTTGAGGCGTAATTGCTCTTTGATGTTTGCAACGTCACTTTCGTGTACCAGTCCAGACTGTGTCAATCGAAGTTTTCTTTTCTTCGACTTTTTGGTCAAGATGTGGCTTTTGAAAGCGTGCTTGCGTTTCAATTTACCAGAGCCGGTGAGTTTGAACCGTTTTTTTGCGCTGGATTTTGTTTTCATCTTTGGCATAATTGCACTTTTTGTTTACTACTCGTTATTTTTATTTTTTTGGCGCGATAAACATGGTCATGCGCTTTCCTTCTAGTTGTGGTAGTTGCTCTACCTTTCCGTACTCTTCAAGGTCTTGTGCCAATCGGAGTAAGAGGATTTGCCCTTGTTCTTTAAACACGATTGAACGTCCCTTAAAGAAGACAAATGCTTTTAGTTTGGCACCTTCGGACAAAAACTTGACTGCATGTTTTTTCTTAAATTCATAATCATGCTCGTCCGTTTGCGGGCCAAAGCGGATTTCTTTGATCACCACTTTGGTCGCTTTGCTTTTGAGCGCCTTTTCTCGCTTTTTTTGTTCGTACAAAAACTTTTTGTACTCCAAAATTTTACATACAGGAGGCACTGCTTTTGGTGAAATCTCAACAAGATCCAACTCTTGTTCTTTTGCAAGTGCAAGGGCTTGACTCAATTTATAGACACCGACCTCAACATTATCACCGACCAAACGAACTTCTGGGGCAGTAATTTTTTCGTTGATGTTATGCGGGTCAACTTTGATCACCCGACCCGGTCTGTTGGTTCTTCTTCTACGTATTGCTATGAGTTCCTGTATTTAAAATTACACTTCAAATTTAGAAATACTTTTCGATATTTCTGCGTTGACAATCGCTGCAAATGCTTCGACGGTCATGCTTCCTTGGTCACCATCTCTGTGTTTTCGAACAGACACTAAACCTTCGGAGGCTTCTTTTTCGCCTACGATAACCATAAAGGGCACTTTACTCATTTCGGCTTCTCTAATTTTTTTGCCGATGGTCTCATTACGGTTATCCAGCAGGGCGCGAATTTCGTCATTTTCTAAGATATTTAAAACTTTTTCCGCGTATTTTTTGTGTTTTTCGCTGACGCACAAGATATTAACTTGTTCGGGTGCCAGCCAAAGGGGGAAGTTGCCTCCTGTAGATTCTAAAAGGATGGCCACAAAGCGCTCCATGCTTCCAAAAGGAGCGCGATGGATCATGATCGGTCTGTGTAGTTCATTGTCACTGCCTTTGTAGCTTAACTCAAATCGTTCGGGGAGGTTATAGTCTACTTGTATGGTCCCGAGTTGCCATTTTCTTCCCAAGGCATCTTTGACCATAAAGTCCAGTTTGGGCCCGTAAAAAGCGGCTTCTCCATATTCGATAACGTAGTTGAGTTCTTTTTCTTTTGCGGCATTGACAATTGCTTGCTCGGCCAATTCCCAATTTTTGGTACTACCGATGTATTTCGTTGGGTTTTCGGGGTCTCTAAGCGATACTTGTGCGGTAAAGTCTTCGAACCCTAAGGAACCAAATACGTAGAGGACCAGATCGATGACTTTTTTGAACTCATCGTCCAATTGTTCGGGTGTACAAAAGATGTGGGCGTCGTCTTGGGTAAATCCTCGTACACGTGTGAGTCCGTGCAATTCTCCACTTTGTTCGTAGCGGTAAACGGTACCAAACTCTGCGTAGCGCTTGGGCAGTTCGCGGTAGCTCCAAGGTCGTGCTTTGTAGATCTCACAGTGGTGCGGGCAGTTCATCGGTTTGAGCAAAAACATTTCTCCCTCCGCTGGGGTTTCTATGGGTTGAAAACTGTCTTCGCCGTATTTTTCATAATGCCCAGATGTTTTATACAGCTCGATGTTGCCGATGTGAGGGGATATCACTTGTTCGTATCCCGCTTTTTTCTGTGCTTTTTTTAAGAAATTTTCTAAGCGTTCCCGCAGGGCGGTTCCTTTAGGAAGCCATAGGGGAAGCCCTTGGCCTACCTTTTGTGAAAAGGTAAAGAGTTCCAATTCTTTTCCAAGTTTGCGATGGTCTCTTTTTTTGGCTTCTTCGACCAATTCGAGGTATTCGGTGAGTTCTTTTTGCTTGGGAAAAGAAATCCCATAGATGCGGGTAAGTTGCGTATTTTTTTCATCCCCACGCCAGTAGGCGCCTGCGATGTTGAGCAATTTGACGGCTTTTACAAAACCAGTATTGGGCAAATGGCCTCCGCGACACAGGTCTGTAAAATCGGCATGATCGCAAAAGCTGATGGTGCCGTCTTCGAGGTTTTCGATCAGCTCAATTTTGTAGGGGTTGTTTTCTTTTTTGTAGAAAGCTAAAGCTTCTTCTTTGCTGGCCATTCGCATGCTAAACTCAAATTTTTCGCGTGCAAACTCCAACATTTTTTTCTCGATAATAGGCAATTCTTTTTCAGTAAAACTGTGGTCTCCAAAATCGACATCATAATAAAACCCATTTTCGATGGCAGGCCCGATGGTCAATTTGGCATCGGGATAGTGGTCTTTGATCGCTTGTGCCAGCAAGTGTGCAGAGGAGTGCCAGAAGGCCTGTTTTCCTTCGGTGTCATTCCAGGTAAACAGTTGCAGCGTACCGTCGGTTTCCAGCGGGGTAGCAACCTCGACGGTTTGTTTGTTAAATTTTGCAGAAATTACATTTCGTGCGAGTCCTTCGCTGATGCTTTTGGCCACTTGATACGGTGTGGTTCCTACTGGAAATTTACGTATGGAGGCATCCGGAAAAGTTATTGCAATCATAGGCATTAAAATCGGTGCAAAGATATGAGGTTATCGGGTGTGAAACAATTTTTAGCCCATCAAACCTATTTTTTGGGCGGTTTGCCCAACAATCCGTTTGTCAAGGCCTGGATTCCTGCAAAACCAAATCCCAATGCTGCCAAACAGCAAAGGCCTCCTGCGACCAATACTGGGATATAAAATGGGTGTGTTTGATTTTTAAAGGCTTGATTGAGTATAATGGGGCCTAAAAAAGCAAAAAGTAAAAAAAATGAAAGCCGTTTAAGTCCTTTTAGAAGTTCCACTTTGTTCATATCCCTACCAATTGCACTGCTAAAGTAACGAAAATAATAATCCAATGGTTCGTCGGGGTAGAACACGCCGCATTGGGTTGTTTTAGACTTTAGTGCATTAGTCGTCGGGTTACGATCGTCTAAAATTCTAATGGGAAAACTTAATATATATTTACTATATAAATTTTGAATGAATGCGCGGGCCACCTTTTCGAGATGTTTTGCGTTTAAAAATCCCTGATTTATGGCTTTTCGTAGGGTGTTGGGAAATAAAATATGGAGGGAAAAACCGCTATTTATTTAAAAATGCAGCCACCGCTTTTCGGACACTTCCATATGTGTCGAGTAGTTTTTCTGCTAGCGCTCGATCTACAGCAATTTGTTCCATTAGCATCCGACACGCCCGATCATGAAGTTTATTGTTGTTGAGTTGCATATCAACCATTTTGCTTCCCTTTACCCGCCCTAATTGAATCATGGTGGTTGTGGTGATCATGTTGAGAATCAATTTTTGAGCGGTTCCGGCTTTGAGTCGCGAGCTTCCGGTCAAAAATTCGGGTCCGACCACCACGGCAATCGGAACATCTGCATACTGTGCAATTGGTGCGTTGGCATTGCAAAAGATTGCCCCGGTTTTTATGCCATTTTCTTGGCAGGCCTTAAGTCCATAGACCACGTAGGGTGTGGTACCAGAAGCCGCAATTCCGATGACGATGTCTTTTGAGTTGATGTGTTTTTTTTTGAGGTCTTTCCACGCCTGAAGTTCGCTGTCTTCTGCGTGTTCTACAGCCGTTGTTAGCGCTTTGTCACCACCAGCGATAAGTCCGACAACCAGGTTGGGGTCTGTTCCAAAGGTTGGTGGGCATTCGGAGGCGTCCAATACGCCAAGGCGCCCGCTGGTTCCTGCTCCGATATAAAACAACCGTCCGCCATTTTTGAGGGCTGCAACGACCTGCTTGATTAACAATTCTACATCCGGCAGGACACTGCCAACAGCGCTTATAGCCCGCTGGTCCTCTTGATGCATGCCGTTGAGCAGTTCTGCAATTGATTTTTTTTCTAAATCGTTATGCAGTGAGTCTTGTTCGGTGACTTTGACGAAATCCATCCTGGGTGTGTTTGTTTAAATATACGTAAAAAAAATCCCGACTGATGTCGGGATTTTTGTTTTAAGAAGTTCTTCGATAGTCGAGGTTTTCTTTAAGCACATCCAAAAAGGCTTGTGTGGTGAGGTAGTGGGATTCGTTCATGTCTTTTTCATGAATGAGTAATGCCAAGTCTTTGGTCATTTTGCCGCTTTCTACGGTTTGGATACACACTTCTTCGAGGGTGGTACAAAAGTCAATCAATTCTTGATTGTTGTCCAGTTTCCCACGGTGGGCCAGACCCCGCGTCCAAGCAAATATGGAGGCAATGGGGTTGGTAGACGTCGCTTTGCCTTGCTGGTGCATACGGTAGTGACGGGTTACGGTTCCATGGGCAGCTTCGGCTTCCATTGTTTTGCCATCAGGCGTAACCAGTGTCGAGGTCATGAGTCCTAAAGAGCCAAAACCTTGCGCTACGGTATCGGATTGTACATCTCCATCGTAGTTTTTACACGCCCATACAAAACCGCCATTCCATTTCATCGCTGCCGCGACCATGTCGTCAATGAGTCGGTGTTCATAGGTGAGGCCTTTGGCTTCGAAGGTTGTTTTAAATTCGTTGTCATAAACCTCTTGGAATATGTCTTTGAATCGACCATCATAGGCTTTTAGGATGGTGTTTTTTGTTGAAAGATAGAGCGGCCAGCCTTTGTCTAAAGCACGGTTCATACAAGAACGTGCAAAGCCATAAATCGAAGAATCGATGTTGTACATGCTCATGGCGACTCCGTTTTCTTGGAAATTATAAACTTCCCAGGTTTGGGCTTCACCACCGTCTTCTGGAGTAAAGGTCATAGTAAGTTTTCCTTTGCCCTGGGTTACGATATCTGTTGCTTTGTACTGATCTCCAAACGCATGACGCCCAATACAGATGGGTTTGGTCCATCCTTGTACATAGCGGGGTACATTTTTCATAATAATGGGTTCGCGAAATACGGTACCGCCTACGATGTTGCGAATGGTTCCGTTGGGCGAGCGATACATTTTTTTGAGGCCAAATTCTGTGACACGACCTTCGTCAGGAGTGATCGTAGCACATTTGATACCGACGTTGTATTTTTTTACAGCTTCTGCAGCGTCGATGGTGATCTGATCGTCTGTAGCATCTCGCGATTCGATCCCTAGGTCATAATATTTGATGTCCAAATCCAGATAGGGGAGAATGAGTTGTTCTTTGATGAAACGCCAGATGATACGAGTCATTTCGTCCCCGTCCATCTCTACTACAGGTTGTGTTACTTTAATTTTAGACATAGTTTAAAATTTGGTTTCTAATACAAATTTAAGCAGAGCAATTTAAAAATTTGGTGGTTCAAATTACCCCAAAAAAAAGACCGCGAGCAGCGATCTTTTAAGATGATTATCTTCTAACTTCTTTAAGTCGCGCTTTCTTACCTCTTAGTTGTTTGAAGTAGTAAATACGAGACTGTCGTACTTTACCTTTGCTGTTGACTTCAATTTTCTGAAGCGTAGGCAAGTTGATTGGGAAAATACGTTCTACACCAACGGTACCAGACATTTTGCGAATGGTAAAGGTTTTGGAAAGACCTTGTCCTTTAATCTGAATGACCACCCCTTTGAAAAACTGGGTACGTACTTTGTCTCCTTCGCGGATCTCATAATAGACGGTTAGGGTGTCTCCAGATGAGAACTCAGGAAAATCTTTTTTTTCGATGCACTCGTTTTGAACGAAGTTAATAAGTGATTCCATTTTAAAAATCTTAAAAATACGTCCAAGCAACATGCACGATTCTCGCCAGAGGTTATCTTGAATCGGTTGCAAAATTAATGGATATTTTTAAAATATCAATAATTCTTTTGCTTATTTATCGTCGAGCAAATCGGGTCTGATGGATTGCGTTCTTTTTAGGGCCATCTCTTCGCGCCAAGCCTCTACTTTTGGAGTGTTTCCGGAGGTTAATATTTCGGGTACGGTCCATCCTTTATAGTTTTCGGGTCGGGTATAGATGGGAGGGGCCAATAAGCCGTCTTGAAAACTGTCAGATAAAGCTGATGATTCATCGCCCAACACCCCAGGTATAAGACGGATGATGCTATCACATAGAACCGCCGCCGCAAGTTCGCCTCCGGACAATACAAAGTCGCCTATGGAGATTTCTTCCGTGATCAATTGGTCGCGGACACGCTGATCTACGCCTTTATAATGCCCACAAAGCAATATGATGTTTTCAAAAAGGGACAATTGATTGGCTTTTTTTTGATTGAGCCGCTGCCCATCTGGAGTGAGGTATATTATGGCATCATAGGTGCGTGCCTTTTGGAGTTCGGCAATGCATCGGTCTATGGGTTCGATCATCATCACCATACCTGCGCCGCCGCCGTAGGGATAGTCATCGACTTGTCGTTGTTTGTTGGTGCTGTAATCCCGAAGCTGATGAAAATGCACTTCCACCTTTTTTGAATCTATCGCCCTTTTTACGATCGATGCTTCAAAAGGGCTTTGTAAAAGCTCTGGAAATAAGGTGATGATGTCGATGCGCATGCGGTTTTTTTTGGTAAAGGTCAAAAAAAACCACGAGATATTGAATCCCGTGGTTTGGTTTTAGTTGTGTTTCTGTGTTAGTATCGGAACGGAATGAGTACTTTTTCTCCCTCTGGACTCATAAATAAGATGTTGTCCACATCTTGCATGCTGTAGTTGGTGATTTTATCAACATCGTCCATTTTGTTCTTGTTGATTTCCAAAATATAGTATCCTTCATCGATTCCATAGCGCAACAATCCACGATTTCTATTGGTGGTTATTCGCACACCATAATCGATGTCGAATTTTTCTAATTCTGAGGCCTCGGGATTTTCTAGCTCCAATCCAATAAATAAGGCGCGAGAGGTTTTCTTTAAAACAATGGTGGTTTCTTTTTCGACCCCCGCTCGCAAATATTTGACCTGCACCTTATCTCCGGGTCTTTTGCTTGATAGATGACTTGTGAGGTCCGAATATTTATTGATTTTAAACCCATCGACTTGGGTAATGATGTCTTTGGCTTGCAATCCCGCTTTGGCGGCACCCATATCTTTTTGAATTGATGAAACATAGAACCCTTCGGTTTCTACCAATCCTAGTTCGCTGGCTACATCGGCATTGAGTGCAGCTCCTTGTACCCCCATCAGTCCCTTTTGAACACTTCCATATTCGAGTAAATCTTCAAAAACTTTACGCGCGATATTGCTGGGCACAGCAAAAGAATAGCCGACATACCCGCCGTTGAGTGATGATATTGCGGTATTGATACCGACCAGCTCACCTTTTAGGTTAACTAAAGCACCGCCGCTATTGCCTTGGTTGACTGCTGCATCGGTTTGAAGAAAAAATTGATTTTTATCATCTTTACTGTTAAGGTCGCGGGCTTTGGCACTTACGATACCGGCAGTAACTGTAGCGTTGAGGTTAAAAGGATTTCCAACAGCAAGCACCCATTCTCCAACTTGAGTAATGTCAGAATCTCCAAAAGAAATGTATTGGAGGGGCGTGTCGCTTTCAATCTTTAGTACTGCAATATCCGTATAGGCATCAGAACCGATAAGGGTGGCGTTGTATTTTTTGTTGTCATTGGTGGTCACTTCGATGTCTGAGGCGTCTTCGATCACATGATAATTGGTGATGATATATCCGTCGGGGGATACGACTACACCTGAGCCTGTACCAATTTTGCTTGGTCCATCACTGCCATAAAGGCTTCCAAACCAAGTAGATTGACTGCCTCGATAATTGCCGATGTTTTTGACATGGACCACACCATCAATGGTTTTGGATGCAGCAGTTACAAAATCAGCATTTTCTACCCCGGCAGCAGGGATATAGCTTGTTGGGGTTAGTGGAGGCGGGGTGTACTGCCATTGGGGTTGGGGTTGAGGTTGTAGTGATTGAAAAATGAGTATGGCCAATAGTCCGCCAAGAATACCAGAAAGTAGGAGTTGTAATTTTGACTTCATAATTCACAAAATTTTTCCTCTAAATTATTAAATGCCCGTTGAGTTTGAAATTTTTAAAAAACCTTTTAACGCATATTTAACAGCCTACATAGGGGCGAATTTTATGTACATTTACAAATTCTATGGAATTGACGTTTTACAAATACCACGGAGCAGGCAACGATTTTATTCTATTCAAAAATTGGGGCACTTCGCCCGTTCAATTTGATCAAAAGCAAATTAAATCGTGGTGTCATCGTAACTATGGCATAGGAGCTGATGGCTTTATATCCATAGAAAAAAGTCCAACTTCGGATTTTTATATGAACTACTACAATGCCGATGGTTTGCCAAGTACGATGTGCGGCAATGGAGGACGTTGCGCAGTTGCTTTTGCCCATCGTAGTGGACTCATTGGGGATGATACAATTTTTGAGGCGGCCGATGGGCTCCATCACGCAACGCTAACCACCCACGGAACGGTTGTTCTGGGGATGATTGATGTTGCCGATGTTGCAGCGCATGACTCCCATTGTTTTTTGGATACCGGATCGCCGCATCATGTGGCGTTTGCAGACCAAATTGATGCATTGGACGTTTATTCTATGGGCAAAACGATCCGGAATGATGCGCAGTATGTTCCAGAAGGTACAAATGTAAATTTTGTACAACAACTCACATCCAATACATTTAAAATAAGGACGTACGAGCGTGGCGTTGAAAACGAAACCTTAGCGTGTGGTACAGGTGCTGTCGCTGCTGCATTAGCAGCCTACCGATTGGGATTGACCCACCAACATGAAGTGGAAATTCAGGCTGTAGGGGGAATGCTGACTGTGTCGTTTGAGCCCAGTAGTACCGGTTTTAAAAACATCAAACTTGAGGGCCCCGCGGTTTTTGTTTGTCAAATACTACTTTCGCAATAATTATGGATATCCACCTGCGACCTATCGAGATCAAAGACGTAACCTTGCTCTATGAAATTGAGAATGATCGGTCGTTGTGGAAATACAGCAATCGATCCCAACCCTATTCTAAAGCCCTACTGTTGGATTATATCTCCAATGCCCACCAAGATATTTTTCAGGCGCGGCAGTTGCGATTTGCAATTGCGAATTCTATGGACGTTGCCGTAGGATTTATTGATTTGTTTGAATTTGAACCTTTGCACCACCGTGCAGGGGTTGGCATTGTAATCAAGAAAAACCAACGCGGTAAGGGTTATGCCAAAAAAGCGTTAGAAATGCTGGAAATTTATGTGCGATCGCATTTGGAGTTGCATCAACTCTATGCAGGTATAGCCATAGAAAACCACGGAAGCATTGCGCTTTTTGAAGGTTGTGGTTTTGAACAAACAGGGGTAAAAAAAAGTTGGAATTTTTATAATAAGTCGTACCATGACGAATTGTTTTATCAAAAAATACTATGAATAATCGACGCCGAATACTGATACTCTCAACCCTTTTGGGTGCCGCAATAGGTTCGTTTTTTGTTTTTAAATTTTATCAAGTTTTTTTTCAGAGCAATACCCGTTTTGAAGAGCAAACCCAAGCAGTTTATATCAAAAAAAACACCGATCTACAAAGCCTTATTCGCCAGCTAAACCCGTATTTGATTTCTACAGAAAACTTTGTGCTAGCTGCTCAAAAAAAAGGGTATGCTACCCGTATAAAATCGGGTAAATATGAACTGAAAAAAGGGAGTTCTAATAACGATTTGATCAATACGCTTCGCAGTCAAAGCAAGACCGTAAAGGTGCGTTTTAACAATCAAGAGCGTTTAGAAGATTTGGCGGGTCGGTTGGCACAACAACTTGCTCCAGACAGTTTGGATTTTGTTATGGCGTTTAAGGATCATGATTTTTTACATGACAAGCCCTTTGATACCTACAATGCATTGGCAATGTATTTGCCCAACACCTATGATTTTTTTTGGGACACCACAGCGGCAGAATTTTGCGCCCGTATGTGGAATGAATACCAGCGCTTTTGGAATGACGAACGGCGCGCTAAAGCAGACAAGATTGGCCTAACGCCAGAGCAGGTAATAGCTCTTGCAGCGGTTGTGCAGAAAGAAACTATTAAAAAAGACGAACGAAAGCGTGTCGCGGGTGTATATCTCAATCGGATAAACCGCGGAATGAAATTGCAAGCCGATCCAACGGTTATCTATGCGCTAAAATTGAAAGAAAATAATTTTGACACCCTCATAAAGCGCGTACTTTATAAAGACCTCAATATACAATCACCCTACAATACGTATCGTTATGCTGGGGTTCCTCCTGGGCCAATCACCATGCCTGATTTGGATGCTATAGATGCCGTTCTAGACCCTGAACAACATAGCTTTTTATATTTTGTTGCTGATCCCTCCAAGCCGGGTTATCATGCGTTTGCAAAAACACTAGGTGCTCATAATCGCAACAAAAGAAGCTATGTCAAATGGATAAATTCTCAAAAAATCTATCGCTAGATGTTTTTTACTGAAAAATAAAAAGAGTTGGTTTTTTGTGTAAATCTAGCCCTTTGGTTTTCTTCCATTCCGATACTGTATTTGTTTTTATGTATTCTTCAGGAAGTGTAAGGTTGGTGGCAATAGTAAGTTTAGTTTTGCCATTGAGGGTGTCACAAAGCTGCTCAAATAACGCTGTGTTTCGATAAGGAGTTTCTATAAATAGCTGGGCTTGTTGCTGTTGCATGGCACGTTGCTCCAATTGTAGAATGGCCTTTCTTTTCTCTGCTTTATCGATTGGCAGGTACCCATTGAAGGCAAAATTTTGACCATTGAGCCCCGAGGCCATAAGTGCTAAAAATAGCGAAGATGGTCCTACCAGGGGTTTAACAAGGATGTTGAGGTGGTGGGCCTTTGCTACGATCAGTGCACCTGGATCGGCAATGCCTGGGCAACCGGCATCGGATAAAAGCCCGATGGGTTTTCCTTCTAAACAGGGGTTGAGATAGTCTTTGATTTCGATTTCTGAACTGTATTTGTCCAAAATAGAAAGAACCAACTCGGATTGTTTTTTGTTTGGCGCAATTTTTTTGATAAACCGGCGGGCGGTTTTTTCGTTCTCGACGATATAATGGTCAATTCTTTCGATCCATTGCCTAATGATTAATGGGAGTACTTCCATAGGGGCGGTGTCTCCTAGTGGAGATGGGATAAGAATAAGTGGCCCTGTTGTGTTATTCATCTTGAATTTGATTTGCTACGATACTGCAGGCTTGGTCAATCATCTGAAAGACCTTTTCGAAGCCATCGTCACCACCATAATAGGGGTCGGGTACTTCTTCTGAAATTCGTAAAAGCGCAATCTTTTGTTTTTGTTGATCATTGGCCGCTAAGCGAATGACGTTCTGATAATTAGATCGGTCCATAACGTAGATGCGATCGAAATATTCGAAGTCATTGCTAGTAAATTGTCGTGCTTTTTGCGAATGTATATCGATACCATGTTTGTATGCTACTGCTACGCTTCTGGGGTCGGGTGGGTTTCCGACATGGTAGGCAGCGGTTCCTGCAGAGTCCACTTGGTGTTTCCGAATGTCGAGTTTGGCTTGTAA
>Ga0255751_10002672_pt1 | contig 16526 bp, 29 predicted proteins | sample 071ome_20_FD_179951 | JGI IMG/M metagenome (GOLD analysis project Ga0255751, IMG submission 179951) | Coastal salt marsh microbial communities from the Groves Creek Marsh, Skidaway Island, Georgia - 071412BT metaG (version 2) | ecosystem: Environmental > Aquatic > Marine > Intertidal zone >...
AGAAGTATGGATGAGGGGACACGGCGACGACACCGACATCAAGGAGTCGTTTGACGCAGACGATTTATTTCTCACGATGTTTGGCAAATTGAACATGCGCCACGACAATGCGTGGGGAGAAGACTACTGAGGAGGAATGAACATGACTGACACAGATATAGAACAACTGCACCCATCACTGGGCAAGAAGAACGACGACACACCACGGGTCTATGTGGCCTGCCTTGGATGCTACAACGAGGGTGTCCTTCACGGCAAGTGGATGGACGCTGACGAACTGGAGTCCGAATGGGAACGGGAAGGGCGATGCTTCACAAGCGGGTTCTATCCCATGACAGCGTGCAAGAAACTGTACCATGACGAGTGGGCTATTCACGACAGCGAGTACATCCGATGCAGTGAGCATCCCGACATTAACGACCTTGTTAATACCATGCGTGCCTTTGAGGAACACGGCGATGGTTTCCGTGAGTGGTACAACCACTGCGGTGAGCAGTACGGCGACCCCGTTGAGGCATGGGAAGACCGATACCAAGGTGAGTACGACTCCGAGAAAGCCTTCGCCGAGGAGTGGGCTGAGATGTGCGGCTACCTTTCACTGTTAGAAGGAAAGGTGGGCGAGTACAATCCACTGCTCCGCTACATTGACTTTGAGTGGTACTGGAACGCAGACCTGCGCCACCACTTCACATACTCCAACGGCCATGTGTGGTCGGACTACTGAGGAGGAATAAGAATGAGAAGCGTAACAACGAGACACGGAGAAGCAGTCTTCATCATGATGGTTTGTGATGAAGCAACAGGAGAACAAGAAGTTATTTTGGAGTTGATTGAATGATACGAAAATGGATTGAAAAGAAAATTGAAGCACGAGTGAACGAATACCTTGACGCCTTGGAGGTGGGTGAGGAAGCGATTGCAGAACATGTAGAGGTTGACCCTGCACTGGTCGCCGAACACATTGAGGTAGCGGAAGTGGTTGACTGCCTTGACCTTGAAGAAACACTGCACGACGCACTGGACTACGACCGCATCGCAGACTATGTGGACATGCGCAACCTTGCCGACCACATTGAACTGTATGACCTCGCTGACTACATTGACAGGAGCGACATCGCCGACAACTTTGACATGAGCGACATCGCTTCCGAGATTGAAGTGGACGCACAGGATGTTGCCGAGCACATTGAACTGCAAGACCTTGCGAACTGGGTGGCTGACGAGGACGAACTCATCAGAGCACTGGTTCGCAACGACGACTTCGTGTTTAAGTTGGGCGAATGGGTTCAAGACAAGGTGGCTGATGTTATCACTGACACCGTGAGCCACATGGTGAAAGAGAATACGACCAAGGTCAACGCTGTCATTGAGACGCTTTACCGACTGGAAGATGCGTTCGGCATGACTGAACTACGCTGGGCACTTGAGAAGAAGGAGGAAGAAGAATGAACATGAAAACTGTATTGAAGAACATGAATGAAGAAGAACGAGTCACTCTTACGGATTGGCTGAACGAGAAGGACACTGGGAGCCACGGTCACAGCGTGACTGGCGTTGGCGGCTTCGTTGAGGCTGGCTTCCCAAGAGCATGGCTTGAGCCGATGGTTAATCGTCGGTGGTCTAACTTCGTACAAGTCCCCGAGGGTATCACGAAGTTGGCCAACGACACCGTCACTCGCCTACCAATCGGCTGGCTTGAGAAGAGCGAGCGTTGGGTGTTCTTGATTCCTCCCAAAGACCAAGAGCGAGGCTACCTTGACAACAACTACGGGTGCTGGACACAGAGTCGCACCAAGAAAGTGTGGACATCCTTGTCCGACTACGATGCTTGGAACGACAGCGACCAAGACGAGTATGACATTGAGTCCATGACTGAACTGCACAAAGCCATCATGGAGCAACATGATGTTCACCCCGAATCCGAGTATTGGCATCACGAAATGATGACGATGGAAAACTGCAAGAACTGGGGCTACGAATATCCCGGTGCGATGTTTGAGTTCAAAGTCCCTCTCCGCCCGGAGATGGACTACCACGGCGAGGGGTATCAAGAGTACGAGGTCACCAAGAACATGTACTACATCAAGTACGACGGAACGAAGCGTACTGATTTCTTTCACATTCCGCGCTACGCTTTCTTCGTGATGAAGTCCGAGAAGGAACTTGATTCACTTGAGGACAAGATTGCCTATGTCAAATCAAAGCAGGAGAAGAGCCCCGGCATCGGCGCAGTCATCGGCTTCTTCGGCGGCAACTACAGCGACATCAACTGGCAAGACGATGAACACAATCCCCGCCCTGCCGAGGACATCGCTAAGGAATTACTTGCGGCTGACGAAGAAGAAAAGGCATCGTACAAGCGAGCCGTTGACCGCATGCGTCAGCAGATTCCCGACATTGACAACTACATCCGCTTCAACGAGGACAAGACTCGCTACGGGACTCACAAGGGTTCCCCGACTGGCTGGGTCAAAGAGAACCTTAACCCCTTGGGCTACACCGATGTGTTGTGGAGCCACGACTTCATGCAACCTTGGGTTGACGGCATCAGCAACAGCAGTGTCATCAGTGCCTTAGCCCGACAGGTCGGGGGGGACACCAGTGGTGTACTTTCCATTGGGCGTGGCTCAGCCTGTCGGGAGGTAGCCGCTATCGCTTTGAAGGCGATTGAAGAAAACAACTGGTTCGTTGATTACAACGAAGAGGAGGAATGAACATGAAAATGAAATACATTGAACTGAACAAGAAAGACGCACTGAACCGACTGGACTTCCTTGCACAAGCGTGGAAAGACCGAGCCGAAGACGAGAGCCTTGACCGCTACGACCGGCTCAGAGCGGAGAAGCCATTCGCCATCACGCTGCTCACGCATGGCGACCTTGCACCCGTTGTCATCAGCATGACGAAAGCAAAGGAACTCATCCGTACGACTTGGGAAAGAATGCCTCGTGAGGCAGAGCGCATGACTAAGAGTGGCCAATTCGTTTCTGCTATCCCCACAATGGAACTACATCTCACCGACTACGGTACACTGTGGTTGTCGGCATGCATTGAACGAGAGGCTGGCCCCGAACTACAAGCGAAGTGGGACGCTATCCAAGCGACCCGAGAAGAACAATTTCCCGAACTCTACGAGGAGGAATAAGCATGGCGGACGACTTCACTTACGAGCGAACTTGGGCTGAGATTCAAGACATGCTGGACAGGGCTGAACGCAAACAGAATCAACACTACACAGTCATGCAGAAATGCAAGAAAGAGGAGCGCATGTACCACATGCGGAACTACAAGGCACTGGAAGGTGTCGTCAAGTCCCTGCGTTGGGTGTTAGGGGACAAAACAATTGAACACCCGTTGGAGTGAGAAAAATGAATGAAGAAAAGACGAAAAAATATGCAGACATAGATGAGTTGGAGTTCACCTACCACACGCACTTCACTGTGCGTGTAGATGACCTTGAACACGCAGACCTATTTCGTGAAGGAAAGGTAAAGCAGTTTTGGGTGAAGTACGGTACGCTTCACATTGAAACAACAGACGGCGAATTAGTGAGTGAATACTTGTCCAACTCATCGGACATGTTTGATAATGTTGACCCCAAGTGGCCGGAAGTCACGATGGTACTTGCCCCCCAAGGGTGGCTGCGAAAAGAAGAGTACCATGATAAGTACGAAGGTGAGGAATGAGCATGGAAGGCTACAACCACAAAGGCTACAACCACATGGATTGGATTTTGCACAACACGAAAGGACACACCCCTGCTGGTTACCGCTGGTACGGCAACGGCTCCTCACCACTTGGACTTGACATCAAGTGGTGTGTGACTGACGCACGGCACGATGCCGAAGGATGGACGCAAGAGATTGAAGCAAACATCCTCTTGGTGAAATCCGCACCACTTCTCCTCGCAGAAGTCAAGCGGTTGCGTGAAGTGAATGATGAATTACAGGGCGACCTTGAACAATTCATAGAAAGGTCAGCCGAAGACGAGGCGGGACTCAAAGATGAATTGGAAGCAACAGAAGCAGAAGTCAAGCGGTTGCGTGAGCAACTAAGGCTTGCTAAGGAATGGGTAGCAAAACAATATCCATGTTGCCTTAACACAATGGACATATTTACAGAATACATAGGAGATGAAGAAGAATGATTGACACAGACAAGCACGAAGGATTGAACTTGGACGAATTGCTTACCGATGTATTTCCGTCACCATTGACAACACGCCATTGGAAAGACCATCGGGGTGTGCCGCACTACGGCATCCACTGTAACTGTGGTCTTTGTGCAGAACCCGACGAACATGGATATTGTTATGGGTCTGTGAACATACCCGATGCTAATGGGGCGACTGAAAATGACGCTGATGAAACGGGCATGACACCCCGACAGGAGGACTACGCTCTTCGCTTGGCGAAGACTATGGCGGCGGCACCTCAACTGCTCCGCACAGTTAAGGAACAGCAACTTGAACTCTTTTGGCTCACCGATACAATGGATGAAACCCAACGGGCAGACACGGAGAAACTCAAGCAACGAGCAGTACACCCATCCATCGCTGACTTTGTTCAGCGTCTTGCTGAATGGGGCTTCAACAACTGCGACAACGGGTATGTTTGGGAAGCCATGTCTGCCGTGATTGAAGCAGGTGAGAAGGGCGACCTTGATGACCTCATCGGTTGCTACATTGAAGACGATGACGGCGAAGCCGAAGCATACTTCGCCAAGAAGGAGGCATCGGAATGATTGACACAGACAAATACGAAGGACACACAGAAGGGCCGTGGGTTATACGAACAGATAAAGTAGCAGGCGCGACAAGAATGATGACTTTCTTCATTCGGCATTATACCGATACAGAATGTGGGATTTCAAAACTCATTTGTTCAATGCAAGGAATACACGAATACAACGCAGATGCAGAACTGATAGCAGACGCACCACTTCTCCTCGCAGAAGTCAAGCGGTTGCGTGATGTGCTCAGAGATGTGAAGTCGGACATTGACTCTTACCTTAACGGGGGTTGGAACGGTGATGAGGGATGGGAGGCTATCTCATCCATCATTGGTGCTCTCGGCATACAAACAGACATGGACTTGATGATGGAGGAATCAGAATGATTGACACAGACAAATACGAAGGACACACACCGGGGCCGTGGGAGGCGGAACTGGACGACACTGATGGGCACATGTATGTGGCTATCGCTGAGGGAGATGAAAAGCGAGAGGTGTTCTTGGACTTACCATGCTGGGTGTGTGAGGAAGACATGTTGGAACTCACGGCTACTGCTGAACTGATAGCAGACGCACCACTTCTCCTTGCAGAAGTCAAGCGGTTGCGTGAAGCATTCATAACTGCGGTTCGCCATGTTGGTGAACACGACCTCAGCAGAGATGATTTGTTCAGCGAACTTGACGAGGATTTGTTCAGTTTGTGGTTTAAGTTTTGGAGTGAGGAAGAATGATTACTTCAAAAGAAATCAAGCAACATATTGAATACACACACTTAGATGAAGATGGACAACCCGATTACTATTATTGGATTCCCGAATGGGATGATTTAATTTTTTCAAGAGAGCAGATACCGATGACTTCGTTTGAAGACTGGAATTGGGATGACACACCCGTTAGTAGTAGGCGTTTAGAAGACATACTGTTGGGTTCACACAGGAAAACTCAATTCCCTGCTGTTGTGTTGATTGAGAGGGATGATGGAGAATATGATGTTATTGATGGACACCATAGATTGAATGCAATGTGCATTCTTGAACATGATTTTGCAGAAGCATATGTAGGAAAAAGACGAGGGTGATTGAATGATTGAAAAGCGAGTATCAAAAGTAATCAAGAAAACCAAAGGTATGAAAGCCGCAGAAAAGAAACCCGGCTCACTGTTGTCGGGGAACAAAGTCACAGGGTATTCTGTCAACTTCCCAATCGCTGGCACCTGCCAGCCAACCAAACTGTGCGTTGAAACCTGTTACTATGCCGCAGGTGCTACTACTTGGAACGCCAGTCTTCGTAAACAACTTTGGCTGATGGAGCAGTGTATTGAAAACCCAGTCAACTTTGCAGAGGGTATTGTCAAAGAGTATCGCAAAAAGAAGTTGGACTACTTACGCTGGAATGGAGGTGGCGATTTATTCCCCTCGTCAGTTGAAGCGTTGAATCACATCGGTGAACATTACCCCGATGTGGTGATTTGGATTGTCACCCGCATACCGGAGATGGCCGCACTGGTTGGGAATTATGAATCACTTCATCTGCATTTCAGCCTTGACGCTCACTCGTTAGAACGAAGGGACAAGGCACTTGCGCTGGTGTCACGGCCAATTTTCTTTTCCTATCAATGTGGGAAAGGGGAACAACCCGACATTGAATACTTGACCACGAATCATGGAGTGTCATTGTTTTTCTTTGACAACTACTACCTTACGAGTCCAGTGTATGAAGAGAAGTTCAAGCAGTTCCTCTGTCCACTGAATCTCAACCGTACCAATACTGGTGACATTAGTGGCTCCTGTGGAGAATGTAGGCGATGTTTCAACGGGCACTGGTTGACTGTAGGAGATGAGATGAAGGTGATTGAATGAAAGCGACAGTACACAAGCACAGCGACCAATACGGACAGCGACTGGCCATTGACTTCCCTTACAGCATGGCGGCCAAGGACCAACTCAAAGCGGAACTCCCCTTCCCACAGACCAAGTGGGAGCCACAGTTCCGAGCGTGGTCCATCAAGGACGAGCCGGGCGTTATCAAGAAGGCGGCTGACATTCTCACATCGCACGGCATTGACTGTGCTGACATGTACGAACTCATCAAGGGGGTGGAGGTGCGTGACCCAAACTCTTGCTGGGTGGAGGTCAAGGGTCAGCGCCTCCATCTCCACTGGCCGTTCATCCGAGACAAGGTTCAGCGAGATAAGGTGCGCCTCACGGTCAAGGCAGTCAGCAACTACAAGTGGCACAACGACATCAAGCAATGGTCCATCCCTGTGATGCAAGCACGCACACTCTACGGTCTACTGGAGACAGTCTACCCACCATTGGCCACGGCTATCATGGAGTGCCGTCAAGTCAACGAGGACATCAATCAAAGCATCGCTCGTGTGGAGATGAGTTCCGCTGCCGAACTCAAACCGGTGGACGCCACCGAACTTGACAGGCGGCTGGCTCAGTCTCTCCCCGTCGGCTTTGAACTGTACCCATTCCAAAAGGTGGGCGTAGCATTCGCCGAAGCATCCCATGGCCGCTGCCTCATCGGCGACGACATGGGTGTGGGCAAGACCATTCAAGCACTGGCCTACGCCTCACTCTATCCCACCGAGCGCCCACTGCTCGTGGTGTGCCCGGCGAATGTCAAGTACAACTGGAAGAAGGAGGTTGGCCTTTGGCTCCCCAATGAATCCATCCATGTGGTCAACACAGGTAAGGCCGACGCTGTCAAGGACGCCGATGTTATCATCATCAACTACGACCTTATGGCTAAGCAGGCCGACCGCCTCAACAGGCTGGCTCCACGGATTACAGTCTTTGACGAGATTCACTACCTCAAGAACAGCAAGGCGAAGCGTACCTCTTCTTCCATCTCAGTCGGGCGACTCAGTCCGAAAGTGCTTGGCTTGTCCGGCACAGCGATTGCCAGTCGCCCGGCTGAGTTCTTCAACTCACTGAACCTGTTGGCTCCGTCTCAGTTCACCAGCGAGTGGGACTACAAGCAACGCTACTGCGACCCGTGGCACAACGGCTTCGGCTGGGACTTCACTGGTGCCAGCAACACACAGGAACTCAACGAACGGACACGAGACATGTGCATCCGCCGACTCAAGAAAGAAGTGCTCACTGAACTTCCCGACAAGGTCCGCCAGTTCATTCCGATTGAACTGTCCAAGGCTGACAGGTCGGAGTACGATTACAAGCAGGAGGAATACTGGCACACGATGGACCACCATGCAGCCATGGGCGAGTCCTTACCGCAGGGCTTTGCCTTGCAGATGATTCAAGACCTGCGCCACACATGTGGCCGACTCAAAGTACCATCCGCTGTGAGTTGGATTCGTGACTACCATGACAATACACACAAACCAATCGTCGTGTTCTGTCACCACAAGGATGTCCTTGGAGGGATTCACAGGGGTTTGATGCCTTCAATGAAAGGTAATGGTCTTCGTACTGGAATCATTAACGGTGATGTGGCTGCTTCTATGAGGGCGACCTTGGTGTCCGCTTTCCAAGCAGGTGAATTGGATGTACTGTTGTGCAACACAATGGCTGCGAAGGAGGGCATCACCCTCACTGCTGCTGACACAGTCCTCTTCGTTGAACGGGAGTGGGTTCCGACTGACGAGGAGCAAGCAGAGGACCGGGTGTATCGCATCGGCCAAGAGAGCCAGTCGGTTCACGCCGTCTACCTATCCGTATCAAACACCATTGACGAACACTTTGACCGTGTCGTAGAAGGCAAGCGTCAAGTTGTCAAAGCCGTTCTTGACGGCGGTGATGTAGAAGAGCGCAAGACGCTCGTCAAGGAGTTGGTCCAGCGACTCCGTCAAGAAAGAGGCTGGACACTGGAGGAATGAAGAATGAAACCAATGACAATGATAAACCAAGTAGCAGAACTGATGGCAAGCGGTGAGGAGTTTAACTTCACTGCATTCGGCCAGTCCATGGGTGCGCAAGCAGAACTGGACGATGACGGACTCATCAAGAGTTGGCAGAAGTGGAGTGGCGGAAGCACGGTTGCCGTTCTCGGCGGCGGCGGCTCACACACACCGGAGCGTGCGGCACTGAGCCTGCTCAAGTTGCTCGTTGACGAGACGCACGACTTGGACAATGCCGACGACTACGAGCCACATCGCAAGGAGTTCTACAACTTCATGGACACCGAAGATGGCCTGCGCCTTTGGCCAGCCAGTGAACGCTATGGTTACAACGAGGAGGAATGAAACATGAAAGTGACGATTGAAAAAGGAACGACACATAGTGAACTGACAGATGAACAGGGTGTGGTGGTTGACACAATCCAAAAAATGATTTGGGAGTTGGAAGATGACTTGCTTCCTTCACTGAAAGAAGTGATTGACTACAACGACCCACGGACAATGATTCCGGGTGCAACGGAAGGCTACTGTTCTACCATTGAAGCCGACACGGTTGCTCTTGGAAAAATGCTCAAGCAAGTCAAGGACTTGTACGCTCGTTTGTCCACAGCAGTCCACTGGTGATGAACCATGATTGATAAATTACCTACCATAAAACTGACGCCCGAACAAGCACGGCATTTTGCTGTCGGCCAGCGAGCATGGGTACACCACGGTTGGACCCAGTCGCATGACGGCATGCTTGAGGCGAAGTTCCAAAAGACAATCGTGCAGCAGAAGCGCAGCGGCGGTCACAATATGTTAGTTACCTTTTGGACAATGACTCTTGACCCGGAAGGAGTCGGTGCAATTTCAATGTACGACGACAAAAAGAAGGAATGGGTTACCAAAGAGATATTCGCACCAGTTGACCCCGATGAAGAACTGGTGTGGGACGAGGAGGAATGAAACATGAAAGGAACAATGATTGCACTACGGAAAGCACAAAAAGAAGTCAAGCGATTACGCTTGATTGTAGACAGCATACCGGATGAAGTGTGGGAAGACATGAGAACATGGGAGTCCATGCAGGGAGTGATTGAATGACACAACTGAAAATACGAATAGAGACAGACGAATACATCTACGAAGAATACTTGGAGGCATGAAACATGGGATGGAATAATTTGAATGACGAACAATTGAAAGCATCGCTTTGGACATATGTGACAGAAGAAATGGGCGTGACGGCTGAGGGTATTGCTCTCGCCATCCACCTCAAAGGCAAGGGTACCTTTACGGTTTCGGACTTTGAGGAAGCGCAACACGAAGTTGACATGGAGAACTACTTGGTTCTCACAGACGAGCAAGCAGACGAGTGGTGTAAAGAAGAGATTGAAGAGATGGTGTGGGCGTTCACTCCATCGTTCTTGCAAGCACACACAGGAGTTGACGCTGATGCAATCAAGAAAATACAGGAGATGTGTGAGGGTGCAAACGAACCACTCACGGCGATGATAAAGGATTTTGATTACTTCGTTAAAGACGCAATGAGTTGCGACGGGCGAGGGCACTTCCTCGCTGGCTACGACCATGAGGAGAATTATGTCACTTACAATGACACGATTTACTACATCTATAGGAGGAACTGATATGGTCACAGCAAAAGAAGAACGATGGATTGAACTGATGGCGAACCTTGAGGGCGTGGTCCAAGTGGCGTTTGAAATGAGGGGTGCTGGCCTAATGAGCGACGAGCAGTACCATGTGTTCAACAGCACTGTCGCTCAGTTGGAATCCTTAGCAAGAGATGTTGCAGAGGAGTGGTTCGCGTGAGTGCCCCGATTTCAACTTCTTTTTATAAAGAGCCAAAACAATAGGAGACTGAGCCAAATGCCGGAATGTATAGTATGCAAAATAGAATACAAAGCGGAGTCGCTGAAAAGTGACATTACTCAACACAGAAAGGTCTGCCGGTCCTGTCGGACTGAACAGCGACAAACGACGCTACAACAGCGGGCTAACTCTGCCGTCTACAATGAAGTGATGGCGCTGGAGGCCCGTATCAATCGGGTGGAGGAAACGACCCAGTACATTGATACCATTGTAGAGGCGACCATCGCCACCAAACTTGAAACAATGGTAGAATCATTCGTGGAGAAACTGGTCAACGAGAAGGCGACCAAACTCACCGAACAAATTGCCACACTGAATAGCAGGGTGCTGGCTCTTACAAACAAACTGCAAAAACTGGAGGAATGAAAATGAGAAAGAAACAAGGACAAAAGCAAGGCAAGCGAGCGTTTGTGGTGGACATCATCACGGCACATGGTGATTACATCAGTGCAGAAGACGCGTGGAACCAACTGGTGGACAAGCGGGCGACGACCCTAAAGGACGCGAATGAGTTGGGGACAACCGCAAGTTCTGCCGAAGGCGACGGAAAACTGAGCAAGAGGCGTGGAGTGAACAGTGAAGGAAAGAGCCGTATGCTCTACGGACCACCCGGTATCAAGGTCGCTGACGGCACAACCGTCTACGCTGACGGACGGACCAGTGTGAACGAGCCCACTGTGGTAGAAGCCGTGTGGCCAGTCAACCCTGCGGTGGCTGACATCCCGTTGGGGCGACTGCTTGAATACCTCGGCACCGACATGGACGATGTCATGAGCGTGATTCGTGACGCAGTGTACGACCGACCGTTGGCCAAACTGCGCACCGAATACCCCGGACTTGAGGACATTGTCAAGCGGGTGGCGGGTGTTGAGTGATGGTGGACAAGTGCAACACCTGCGGCACTATCGTCATTGCTACCACCTGTGATTACTGCGGTGGCTACACCTGTCGCCACTGCGCTGCTTTGGAAGTGAAGAAGGATGCGCTGGTGGTTCGCCACAAAGTGTGTAAGAGAAGGAAGTGAAGAAGAATGAAACTGGAAGACATGAAGGCATTTGCGGCATTGACTGACGAAGAGCGAGCGATGAAAATACACCGTGAAGAGTTGAGGCTGAAAGCCATCAGCGAATACAATGAAGAATACTTCAAAGACCACCAAGGAAAAATCAACTGTGTGTGCGGCGACTCTTACTGGTCTGTGGACGCAGAAGGACAAGAAGCCCTTCTCGTTTGTTTTGACAGTCACGGCAACATAGGCTCCGATATGTGGGACAGTGTGTTTATTTCAAACCTCATCTGCGTCAACTGTAACGGTAGGCCGAAGGCACCCCAGTGGTGGGTTGATGAATACATTGAGTGTGGGTTGGGTGATTGAATGACATGCGAACACGAGTATGAATTGAAGCGAGGAGATGCCTACCTTTACGAATCCTGTGACCCGAATGATACGGTCAATGTGACCATCACATGTGTTCACTGTGGTCATGAGAAAACAGCCACGATTGGCGTTGATGACAGGGGGGTATGGGATTGAACATCTTCGTACTACACACTGACCCCACCATCGCCGCACAGATGCACTGCGACAAGCATGTGCCCAAAATGGTGGTTGAGGCCGCACAGATGATGGCCTCAGCCCTGCGCCGACACGGTGCAGATGACGAGGACATGCCGTTGACCAAAGCAGGTAAGCCCTACAAGGGTGGCTATGCTCATCACCCATGCACAGTATGGGCGGGCGACAGCCGAGCCAATTTCAGTTGGCTTGCTCAATACGCATACATTTTGTGTATGGAATACAACAAACGCTTCGGTAAAAACCATGCTTGTCAATGGCCCATTGAACACATGCAAAGGATATTTCACATGATACCCGAAGGTGGACTGACACCATTCGCACTGGCTATGCCCGACGAGTATCGTGACGACAACCCTGTAGTTGCATACCGTCGCTACTACCATTCCAAGCAGTTCGCCAAGTGGGAGAAGGGAACACCCGCTCCCGACTGGTGGCGAGGCGTGGAGGTGACGGCGTGAGTGAACCATTCCTTTACCCCAACTGGGAGAAGTGTTCTCACTGCGATGGTAGTGGCTACAACCCGAAGAGATTGGTTCCACGAGAGGAGTGCCTTCACTGTGACGGTCAAGGTTGGGTGGAGGCGATAGCATGAGTGAATGTTTGCTGTGCGAATTGTGGCAAGACCTTGACAGTGCTGACGATTTGGACGAGTGTTGTAAGGAGTGCCGAGAATACATTGAATGGATGCTCGCACGACGAAGGGCAGGTGATGAATGATGACTGAGGTACTTGACGCTGAGATGAAGGACGATTGCCGCATCATGCTCCTCGTGCGACGAGACAGCGGTGATGTGTGGGAGGACTACGGCACTTTACGGCGAGTCCTCGGCAAAATAAGGCTTGGAATACTCAACTGGACAGGAAAAGAAACCCCACCGGAATGGTGGAAATGAAAATTATTCACAGGGTTCCCCGACTCCCCCTTGCTAAATGAGTCGGACAATTGAAATAGGAGATAGGTGACCGAAATGAATATGCAGACCGGAACGACTGTAATTGGAAGAGTGACAGAAAGTAGAGCAAACAGGGTGTTTTTGGACTACCCGTCCAATGCTGGGGTGAAAAACCTTGAGATTGAGCGGCAGGACATTGAACGCTTTGAATCGCTGGACGACGGCAGAGTAGCCATCACTGTAAGTGGTGCTACAGAAAGCCAACTCTACGGCGATGCTGCCCCACTGATTGTCACGGCCCAAGACATCGCCATTGTTGAAGCGATGGAATACGGAGAACAAATACCGAATGGAGAGAACAACATGAATGAAGAACACAACGACGAGGTACCAAACTTTGGTACAGAAGAGCGACTGGTGATGGAAGTGAGTGCAAATGGGGAAGTGACAGTGAATGCCGCCGGCCCCTTTGACGACTTCCTTTACGCAGGAAACAGAAAGAACAAGGCGACGGCCGACTGGGACTTCCAGCCCCTTGAGAAAATGGGCTTCGTCCTTTACGAAGACGAACAGAGTGGACAGACTTCGGCGGCGAAAATTGTGGACAACGACGGTAAGCCTATCGTCAAGCACATTTTCAACCCGAACTACGCCAGTCCAAAGCGACCCCTTGGTGCTCACCTTGGGATGTTCAGCCCAACCTACTACGCCATGCCGTATGCACGGGGCTTCCGCCCTATCTTGGACATGTGCGCCAAGAACGGTTGGCCTGCAAAGGTCTTTGCTTACGGCGAAGGTAAGAACGCCCGCATGGATGTGGATGTCACCAGCAGTGTTGACTGGGACACAGCCTCCCAAAACAAACTCGGCAAACGGTGGCAGAACCTTGGCTTTGTGAAGCAGGGTGATTACCGTGTCGGCTTCTCCATCTACAACAGTTTGGACGGGTCCTCATCCTTCAAGGTCGCCGCCATCGCTCAGCGACTGGCGTGCACCAACGGCATGGTCGTCGGCAAATCACAAACCCTGCTCAAGTTGCGACACACCAAGGGTGTTATGGAAAACTACGACTTCAACACACTCGCTGGCAAACTTGAGCAAGTCATGCTGTCGGCCGCCGAGGAACTGATTGAGGTTGAAGCCATGCGCAACATCACCGTCAGCGACGAAGCCTTTGAGCGACTGATGACACTGAGTGAAAAAGCCGGCCTCATCACCAAGCCGACTGTGCACCGTGATGACAAGGGAGAAATCACCCACCTCAGCCGTGGCCACATGTGGCGAGTCATGGGGCAGGGTTGGACCAACCCGGCCAATTCATGGGTCCGTGTTCAAGGCGATGACCAACACACCCTGTACCATGTCTACAACATCCTCACCGGAGCAGTGACTCACAAGCCAGTCTACCAAGACAACGAGCACTACCGCAACAAACCACTGGAAGGTAAGACCCTCGGCTTCAACGCTATGGACAAGAAACTTACCGACACGCACAGCATGCTCCGCAAGGTTAGCGACCAAGTGATTGCACGAGTGGGCGGCAACCCCGTTGCGCTACTTGACCAATCCGAGTCAATCCTTGAGGAACAACTCGCTTCGGTACCGCTTTTCTCGGAGGTAATTTACTGATGATAGACGAACAAACACGAATGACGGCCGACTCCATTGACGAAGAAGGCTACTTTCACCACAAAGGGGAGCGGTGGAGCCTATTGGGCTCCACCCTCCCCGTCCCAGCAGGGGCTTCTTTGTCCGGACAACTGGAGGAAGAAGAAGTGTTGGCGGTAGTCAACATAGTGATGAAGTGTCACAACTGCAATACCCCGGAATGTGAAACCACCGTTATCATGACAGAGAATTATCGCATGGTCCCCAGCCGATGTTGCAACAAAATCATTTGGTACATGGAGGGAACAAAGTGACGATGGAAGAAGAAGTCGGAGCAATACTTGACAGATTACAGCCCCACCAAGTGTGGGACTTGACCGGGCAGGGCCTCGTCTACATGAAAGGGGAGGGCGAGATGCTAACGCTGATTGCTACCTTCAATACCATGGACGCCGCCAAGGTGCACGGCGTGGTCAAGGGCGAAGCACTCAAGCGTGGGTGGGTGGTCAATGATGAGTCTCCCCGTGTCATCCAATCACAGGATGAGCAGATGGAGTTCTCGCTTGACCTCAAGCGCCAGCAAATTGGGCAGATGATTTGTCCCGGCGAGGACTGTGACTTACCCATCGCTGCCTACGATTTCCAAAACGCTCACTGGCGATTCCTTGGCGACAAGGTGGTGGAGCAAGACGGCGAAGAACTGTCCTACGAGGACTGGGGCGTTGAGGCGTCCTGTCCTGTTTGCTCTAACACCATCCTCATGCCACCCCGAGACTTTGAACTCGTGGTCGGTACTGAGGCACTGGAGACTTTCCGAGGACAGCAACGAACCTACGAGGTACTGCATCCCTCATCCATCACTGAAATTGTGGACAGCCGACCCGACCACGGGCTGGTTATCCTCGGCACGATTTGCCCAGTGAGCGGCGAGCGGCTACCCATTCACCTGCGAGGTAGAGTGGCTGTCTCATTCAACAACGAAGAAGAGGAATGAACATGGGGCGAATCAAGAAGAATGTGAAGGTGGCCATGCGAGCCATTGTTGAATGGGGATTTTTGCACATCGTTGACGATGACCTCAACTGGAGCGAAGGTGCGGAGGAGAACACCCTCCTCGGATTTACCTACGAGGAGTTCATTGAAGCACATGGTCGCCTCCTCAAGAAGTTGCCAAAGGAGGAATATGAAGAATGACACAAACAATTCAGTGGAAAGCACCTTGCACAATGCGCAAGTGGAAGAAGCAAGCGGAGGTGGTGATGAGTGTTGTCACCTCCGAGAAGGAGAATGTAGAGCCCACCATTGACATCCGAGTGAGGCGCACGACTGACCACCCCAGCGGTGCTGGGTGGACGAAGGAAGGCGTTCGGATGGAACTGGAGGACGCCTACCAAATGGCCCAATCAATCATCCACATGGTGGACAGCCTCAAGAGTGAGTGACATGCTCTTGTCCTTGGCCACGCAGGTGGCACGCACCCTTCGCAAGTTGCACTATGGTCGTGGCTCCGGCGACAGCGGGGAAGACTTTCGTCAATCCCTGTCAGCCATCACGGAACTCATGGAGGCTTGCGACGGAGACTACGAAGACATCGTGGACATTTTCTACCCACGACATTCCAAGCACCCACCCCGCTTCGTCACAGACGGCTGGGTCAAAGAGAATGTGTGTGCCGAGTTGGCCATCTCCCCCCTTGTGTGGGATGAGGTGTTCACCGGCAAACCCTTCGTACCGATGCTGGCCAAGGAGAGTGAGGGCAACATGCCGAGCAACATGACGGTGAAGCAAGCCCTCCGCCACATGCACCAACTGAGCGAGACGACTGTGCTAACCATGGCACGGATGATGAGCGAGGATGAGGCCGAGTTGTTTTGGGCAAGGGCACTGGGCGAGAACGCCCCCTATCCGATTGACCGATTCATTCAGCGTTGCTCTCACATCGGTGAGGGCGAGGCACTAAGCCTCAAAGC
>Ga0255751_10002673_pt1 | contig 16524 bp, 11 predicted proteins | sample 071ome_20_FD_179951 | JGI IMG/M metagenome (GOLD analysis project Ga0255751, IMG submission 179951) | Coastal salt marsh microbial communities from the Groves Creek Marsh, Skidaway Island, Georgia - 071412BT metaG (version 2) | ecosystem: Environmental > Aquatic > Marine > Intertidal zone >...
CCCTGAACGGAAGACCTTTTAATCTTTACGACCGATGCCATATTTATGGTTCCTAATTGTTCAAGTCTTATATAAGACGGTTAAAATTCTTGACTGATTATTTAATCAGTTTAACTTATTTATAATAAAAAATATTTTAGACATAAAAAAAGCAGACCGAAGTCTGCTCTTTCTATTTGATTAGTTATTAGTATGAACCACCGTCGATTACGGCATCAACTTGTGCTAGAGCATAACCAGTTCCAGCAACATTTACTGTTGAAGTTGGTTCTACTTGTAGACCAGTGTAGAATTTAAATACACCGTCAGTAGCATCTCTAAAGTAACCAGCATATTCATCTGTGCCACCATCATCATACATACCATAGATACCAGTATCAGTTACATCACCTGCATTATTAGCAGCAAGTTTGAACATACCGTCATCAGTATAGATAGTAGAAGTTGATAAGTAAGTTGTACCACCAGAAACAGTTAAGTCACCAGATACTTCTAAATTACCACCAACAGAAGTGTTACCACTTACAACTAAGTTTTCACCAACATTTAATTGAGCAGTGATAGTTACATCATCAGGTAAACCGATTGTAACACCAGCAGTTTCAGAACCAGAACCAGAAACAGTAATCTCATTTGAAGTTCCAGAAACAGTAGCAACATAGTTACCAGTAGTTTGAGTTCCTAGAGTTACAGCATCTGATGCAATCTTAGCATTAGTTACTGCACCTGAAGCAATATGTTCTGCATCAATTGAACCAGCAGCATAGTGCTCAGAATCAATTGAGTCGTCAGCAATATTACTACCATCTACTGAGTCAGCAGCAAGAGTAGTAGTTAAAGTAATGTTACCAGTTCCGTCAAATGATTGAGCAGAAGCAGTTACATCACCAGCGATAGTAAAGTTTCTAGCAGTTTCTAAGGCAGTAGCAGTTCCTGCATTACCAGATGTATCTTGGTTACCAGTTGTGTTTACACCAGGAAGATTGATATTGGCAGATCCATCAAAAGAAACACCACCAATTGTTCTAGCAGTTGCTAAAGTAGTAGCAGTTCCTGCATTACCAGATGTATTTGCAGCAATGTTATCATCGATACTAACAGTTACTGAAGCAGTTTCAGAACCTGAACCACTTACTGAAAGACCAGAACCACCAGCAGCAACCGTTGCCACATAGTTACCAGTAGTTTTAGTTCCTAATGCGATAGAGTTATCAGCATAAGTGTTAGCAGTTAATCCTTGATTAGCAATCTTGGCAGCAGTTACAGCAGCATCTTGTATTGAAGCAGTTCCTACTGTTCCAGCACCTGCTTCTGCATCACCAGTTGCTGTTACAGAGATTGAACCATTACTATCTCTGCCGATAGTAATACCAGTTCCACCTCTTACAAGAACTGTATTTGAAGTTGAAGTTGTATCACCTAATAGTTTGACATATGCACCTTCTCCAGCATCTTGAGAGGTGATTCTAAAGTCTTCTCCACCAATGGCAGTAACACCAGCACCATTAGACACATATAGTTTACGGTCGAATAAGTTTACTGCTACTTCACCAGTCTGGAGGTCTCCAGTAGTAGGCACTGAACCTGAAGTGCTACTTCTTTTTAGTTTAATAACTGACGCCATTTGAGGACTCCTTTGTTAAATGTTTATAAAATTCTTTTGTTTAATCTATTTAGTAATTTTAAGAATTGAACTTAAAGAAGTTCTTTTTGAAACTTCTTTTTCTTTCAACCCAATCTGCTTCTTTGTTTTTTTAGCAGAAACTTTCGTATCTTTAAAATTTGAACTTAGAGAACCTCTAGTTGGTTTACCTTTATTTTCTCTTTCACTAATTACATTCTTAGGAACAAATCTTTTATAATACTTTATATCATCATGCAGTGTATCAATTTTTGTTTGTTGATCAGCAACCTGCTTTACAACACTTAAAGGTATTTTCATTTGACTTTGAACATCAATAATACCTTTTAAATCTTTTATTTCTTGTTCTTGCTTTCTAATCTTTTTTTCTAAATCAACAACAAGTTTAGCATACCCAACAGCATCATTTGAATAATCACTCACTTCAATCTCCTAAAAACTGCCTCCATCCAAATCATCAAAGACTGGTGTATTATTTGAAGCAATCTGTAACACATGCCCCGAAGAACCAGTAATATAATCTACTTCTCCATCAGTCTTAGTAATTAATACTGAGTTGTTGGTTGAGTTAGTTAAATACATTGTATTACTGATAGTTACATTGACATGCGAAGAACTACCTGCTTCTAAAGTAGCAACAGTAGATTCTAAGTTTGCTACTTTATCTACAATTAATTTACCACCAATATACTCAACACTTACTGCTGATGTAGAAGTATCAGTCTGACCAATATATAACTTATTGGAAGAGTAAGAGTATGCTAATTCACCATTCGCAAGAGCAGTAGGAGTATTATTACTCTGCGAGGTTTTGATGGAAATAATAGTAGGCATTTAGAAACTCCCACCCTTTATCTCATACAAATCATCGCCTAAATCTTTAAATATTTTAGCAGACTTATATGTTGATGTCTCAGTGTCATAAATTAAAGTTGCACCATCCTCTTGTGCAGTTGGACCAGTTGTATTTACATCTGATAATGATGTGACAGCTGTCACAGCACCAGAACTTTTAATTGTAAAGTCTGAAGTTGTTGGACTAAATTTTACTTTGAATGCCATTTTAAGACCTCGTTACTTCTGGAGTTACTGTTACTATACCCTCCACTAATCTACTTCTAGTATTAGCAGGACTGGTTAATTCTACATCATATACATATCTACCTGCCTCAATATTAGCAGTTACCGTTCTTGTTAAAGAAAGTGTTACTTGACCATCACTTCTTGGAGAACCAAACGAAACAGTAAAAGCAGTTGAATCTGAAGACTCATAATGTTTTCTAATTTGACCTGCTGCAGTGTAACCAGTTAAATCTGTTACATTGCCATCGTCATCAGTTACTGTAATCGTCGTAGAGAAGTCAGTTCCTTGGTCTACGATTATATTTGCCTTTGCACCCATATCTTACGCACCAAATGCTATCGAAAATGCTAATGCTGACGATTCAACTGCAGCAAGGTTTGCTGTAGATGCAGTATTAGCAGATAAAGTTGTAATTAATGTTCTAGTGTTAGCAACACTCATATAATTAGCAACATTAGTTGTAGAAACTAAGTTTGCTTGTAATGAATTAAATAGTGCTTGAGTATTTGATACCTGCATTCTATCATTTAATAGACTTGCAACATCACCCTCAGCAATTTCTACTGCGTTTACTACTACATTTGAAACAAATGAAAGTTCGTCACTATTAGTTTGAACCAATACATTATTATTAGAACCACCTGTCATACGAATACGAGAAGCATTTCCCAGAATAATTCTATCTGTTCCAACTGAATTGAAATCAACATTACCAGTAAATGTAGCATTCGCTGAAACAGTTACTGTTGTTCCACCAATAGTTGTATTAGAACCAATAGTTAAAGCACCATCATTAGTAGTGTTACCACCTTTTAATGTATCTGTTCTTAAATTAGTTGCTGAGAATGTTCCTGAGATATGACCATTACCTGCGACTGAACCACCTCTGTTAGCATCACCACCTCTAAATACAGTGACGACATTATTACTCATCGCATCTGCGATTTGGTTAGTGTTTAGTCTCCATGTATTGAAACTATCATTTAGGTTAGTATTTGATACATTAATTGACATAATTTTACTCTATTAATTTCTTCAATAATTGTTTAATCTCTTTTACTTCATCTTTTAGAGATTGTAACTCCTTATCTTTATTCCTTAAACTTTCTCGTCTTGCTTTATAGTTTTCAAGACTTGAAAGGTTTGAGTTAAGTATAGCATTAGATTCTTTATCTCTTACTAAATTTTCCTCATCTTTTATTTTTACTATCATCTATTTATTTCTGTAGAGCAATTGCTCTCATATCTTTAACTAATGGGATTGTTTGAGTTCCAGTAGAAGTCATTACAATCTTAATAGCAAAGGTCTTATATGTAGCATGTATAGAACCATCACCTGCCCTATAAGTTACAACTTCATTATTAGAACTATTAAGTCTAGCATGAGAGTTGGCTGTTGTTAAGAAACCTTGTCCATTAGTATTAGCACTAAATCCAAACTCAAACTCTTTGAAGTCATTTGTATCAACTGAGTCAGAGTAAGTATTACTCGCAGTAATTTGAGTTAGTGGTGTATAATCCTTATCAGTAAATGCCTCAGCATCCTCAGGATTATGAATTCTAGCATAAACAGTAATATTTGTTCCACTTGGTTTATAAGAAGTTAAGAATACTTTTAGATCTTCTGCTTCTTGACCATCAGCAAGTTCTACTGGTTTAGAGATATATCTCATTGAAGAAGAACCAACCTCTAAGTGTTCGTTAGTAGTATCGTTATTAATATTATTCTTAATAACAAAACCGTTTGCTCTAGATACATCAATAACAGGTGAAAGGTTAGAATCACTAGATGATAAAGTTCCTTTCAATGTTAATGATTTCTGAGAACCACCAACAGCAGTTAAACTTGACTCATTAGTTAGTGAGTAAACTTTCTTCTCACCATCTAAGAAGTTATTATCAATACCTAAATCAATAGACTTATATGCTGAACTAATTACACCAGAAGTTGATGTAGTTCTAGCAGTCCAAGTTGAAGATGTATTACCAAAGTTAATTTGTGGTAGTTTAGGAACTAAAGTATTTAATACAGGGTTATCTACTGAAGTTACTCTAGCAGTAGCACCTGATACTTGACCTCTAATATAACCATTAGCATGATTACCACTAGATGTATCAATTTGAATCTTACCATTAGTTGTATCAACAAAATTTACAAAACCAGTATTAGCAGAAATACTTACAGAATTAATTTGACCAGCACCACTAGTGAAGTTAGAACTGTAAATATTAAATGTAGTATTTGCACCTGCTGCCGTTGTCCAACCTGAAGTTCCATAAGGATCGATTCTTACGATACAAGTTCCGTTAGCATATTCTTGAACAATCTCTCTAACTGTTCCGTTAGCACTTGAAGTTGTATTAGCAATAACTGTTCCAACTGTAATATAATCACCAGCAGAGTTACCAGTTACACCATGAATAGCAACTAAAGACTCACCAACAACTTTCTCACCTCTATTAAATGTTCCGTAGAAGTTATCAGCACTAAAGAACTCAATGTCATCGTTATCAACATAAACAGTTCCACTTGTTCCAAAGTTTGCTTTGTAAATCTTATATTTAATATCTTCTGATTGAATTGGTGACCAAGTCTTATTATCTGAAGATGAGAACAATACACCTGCTGCAGGTTGTTTGTTAATTAATTCGTTTGTATTAACATCTGTTCCACCTAATTCACCAACCCATACATTATAGTCATCAGAGTTACCACCTGGAAGTATTGAGAAACAGTAATCTGTATTATTCTTTAAGAATACTGGAGAATCAAAAGTAAATGTAGTTGCCACTGAAGCATTGTTTGCGTAAACATTAACATCACTTGGTTGTAATGTCTTAGAACCAAACGGAACAATAGTTTCAGTTGGGAAACCGTTTTCTACTTCACGAATCTGTAAAGTAATTGGGTAAGTAGATGACTTCTTACCAAAATATAAATCCATCTTAGTAATAAATGCACCATCAGAATCACCAGCAGTTACTGTGAATGATTGTGTAAGTGGATCACTTGGTGGTGAAAGATCTCTTCTTCTTACACTTGTTAATGTTCTATTATCTGAAACTCTATTAGTTGAGATTTGAGGAACTACCATATTAACACTTGTTCCTCTTTGTGTTACATCTAAACCAATAGAAGTATAATCACCATGAGCAGAAGTAGTTACTAAATCACCTTGTGTTTGAGTATCTGAAATATCTTTTAATTCAAATCTACGAGTTCCTACTCTAAATTTTAATTCCTCATCATTTGGTATTCTGAATACACCATAAACATTACCACTGCTATCAGTAGTAAGTGTAGAACCCTCAACTGCAGTATTTGCGAATGATGAGTTAGCAGGTGTGCAATATGAACTTACTGCTTCATCATCAAAGAACGCATAAACCCTTGTGTTAGGTTTCATTCTAGTTCCTGTGAAGTTGATCAAACGAGATCTCATGTAATCACGAACTGCTACATTTTCAATAAAGTTACCAACTGAGAAAGATTCAGTTGAAGGACTTATGAATGTTTGTATTCCTTCTCTAATTTGTTGTGTTTGTGTTCTAGTCGTTTCTGTCCAACCACTCATTGATCTTGAAGTTGAACTAGAAGTAGTTCTCCAATTACCCCAATCAATACCAGTGATACCAGTTCTATTCGCAATTTGTTCAATTGCTGAATACATACCATCAAAGTCTACTTGAATATCTGGTAATGTAGTTGTGTCATTTGTATTATCAATAGATGGGTTAAGTATAACTTCACCAGTCCAATTAAATTGTAATTCTTGAACTGGATTTCTTAATTTACTTGCGAATGGTTGGTCTTGTAACTCAGTATGAGTATATGAAAGAGTTATCAAGTTACCAGTCTTAGTTACACCTGATGAAGATATATCAGTTGATTGACTTAAACTAATATCTTCCCTATCAAATGTAGGTCTTAATGTTGTATTGTTTCTATCAATAGCAGCACGATAACCAACTTTATCTTTGTCAGCATTATTATGACCATCAAAGTTATCTACAAAGAAACCATTCTTAAATCTATCTAAACCAGTTGAACCAAAGATTTGTTTATTCTTAGCAGAAGTTTCTAGTGCGTTTAATGATGAATAGTATTCTAAATTCTTAACTCTATTTTCAATTGCTCTCAAATCTCTCATCGTATAACGACGATTGTTTTCTAAATCAATTTTAACAGCATAATCACTTCTATTATATGCTTTAGCAACATAAGGTGAAAGCGAAGGATAAACTGGAACATTTAAAACACCCAATGTCATTGAACCAGCAGTTTCATCTGGAGTCTTAGGAGTTAATGCAGGAACACCTTTAATAATTTCTACCTTACTTTCTGGTGTTAATACGACTCTATCTTTACGAGGGAGATAATATTGAATATCGCTCTGGAAGTTCTCGTCAGGAGTCGGCATATGGGCACCAGTGGATTGAATCGAGAAACTCGATAAAGTAGTAGGGTTGGTTGGAGCAGATGCTACAGTGCCTGTTGCGGATGGTGTAACAGCATTTGCCTTAATTGGACGCATGTCAATAGAATCTCTTAAATCATACTGTTTACCAGTTGTAGGTGAAGTAAAGATTGGAATCTCTTGAGTTGTAACAGAATCAGTTGCTGCAGTATTTGTAGAAACTGGATAAGAATCTACTGATAAGTAACCAATACCTGCTGAATAATCTCTACCAAAATAATTAAACTTAACCATTAGACCACTGTTAGTTAAGTCTAGTGAAGAAGTTGATTTTTGTTTTAAGAAAGAACCATCATACATAGCATCTTTCATACCAGTGTCTAATTCAAAGTGTGAAGTTACATCATCATCTGAAGTTGTTACACCAGTGTTAGAACCTTTATAAACTGCGACAAGTTTAAATGCATCAGCAACACCTAGTGACCAAGGACCAGTTTTACTTGCTGAATGAGAACCAGTATTAACATGAATATACTTGTTCTTATTTACTGTCTTAGAAGTTTGAACAGCACTACTTCTTAATCTGTTAAAGATAACTGAAGCAGTAAATGTTGAAGCAAGGTTTGCTTGCTGTAGATTAATAGTATGTGTAGATGATGTAGAAGTAATTGTTCCGTTGCTACTTGTATCCCAAATATAACCAGCAGGGAAACTTGTTGCGTGAGCAAGATTAGCACTTGAACGAGTATAAGCAAATGTATTTGCTACATCAATTGAAGTATCACTATCAATCGCAGTAATTCTTGAAGTTACAGTATTCGCACCATCAGTAATCTTAATAAAGTCACCGACTTGATATGATGTTGTAAATGTAGTTGAAGTTCCAGTAATAGTGTTACCAGTAAATGCTGATACAGTTCCAGTATGAGCAGAAGTTTCGGTAGCAGTTCTGGAAATAATAATTATATTTCTTTCATCATTATTAGTTAATGGTGAACCAGTATCGTTGTTTACTTCAGTTCCACCAGTGTGAGCAGTATTTGCTGTTACAGTAGCACTTCCGTCAGTTGCGACAGTTACTTGTTTCTCAGTAGTATAAACAAACTGAGTATTAGATAATGTCTTAGTTCCAACTTGAGTCATTGGGAAGACTAATCTATTTAATCCTGACTCTTGTAGTTTAGCAGTTCCATCAGTTTCCAAAACAATATCACACATAGACTTCGGTCCAGTTGAATTGTTTTCGTAGATACCTCTTACATCAGCAAATGATTTACCTGTGTTCATTTGAACATCAAATAGGTAAATTCTAAATTGACCATTATAAGTTCCTGGAGTTCCTGAATGCCATTGAATGCCTCTTACACGAGCAGTTCCTATTTCAGTTCCAGTTGCACCTTGTGTTCCTACATTTAAACCTGAATAACCTCTTTGTTTAGCATCTCTCAATGATACTTGTCTTAGTCCTTGAATATCCCAAGTTCCTACAACTTCTTTAGCAAAAACATAGTTACCAATTGCTTGACCAATTACACGACCTTTCTTAGTATCATAAGCAGTTGCTTTATCTACATCTCTAAATACTGAAGACTCAATAGCAATACGATTACCTGAAACATAACCAATACCATTTTCTACTTCACATGCTAATTTGTTCTCATCACCACCATTAGCAGAAGTATAACGACCTAAATTGCCTGTTCCTTTTAAATGTTCTCTAATTCTTAGATTAAATGGTTCAATCGCATAGTTACCATTAGTTTCAAAGTTTCTTTCACTAATATAATTACCGATATCAGAATAAGTTGTATCAGTAAACTTCTGAGCAATCTTACCGTTTTCAATCTCAGCGATAGTAAAGAATGTAGTTGTATTTGCTGCAGTTAAACTTCTTACATTTAATGTAGGAGTCATTCTAAGACGATTCGCACCTGGAGCAGCAAAGTTAGTTGAACCAGTAGAATTATCTAATAGTGAAGAATCTAAATTAGAGTTAATTAAAGTTTCTTTCGTTTCAAAACCTAATCTCTTACTTGGTGTAGTTGAGTATTTGTCAACGATTATACTTTGAGGTGAAACTTTAACAAAGTTACCTTTGTGATAAATGATACCATCAGTTACCGATGCTCTCGTTCCTTTACCAACAGCACCAGTTGTAATTGTATTTGCTGCAACAACAAAACCACTGTTACCAGTATGTCTTGCGATTAGAACCTCACCATTAGCAAAAGTGCTTGTAGTATTGTTAGCACCTGAGTTTGTATAGTTTACAAATAGCGAGAAGTAATTTGGTGCACCTGATTCGGAACCATCTTTAACATCAATTAGTTTAGCAGTAACACCTGAACTTGAACCAGTGATTGTTACATTCGCAACATTATTACTAGAGTTTAAATAGTCAGATAAAAGTAATACACGGTTGTTTGCGTCTTTGTCTCTTAACTTAACATACTCAATTTCTGAAGTTTGAACACCAACACCAGTGATGATTGTTCCATCTACTACAACTTCATTAGCAAATCTTTCAATTTGATTTTGTAAAATAGTTTGTAGTTGAGTTAATTCTCTTGCTTGAACTGCATATCCTGGACGAAATAAAACTCTATGAAAGTTTTTATCTTCATTAAAGTCATCAAAATATGGCGATTGGTTTAAATTTGTTTCGATTCCCATGTTATCTACCTATTAAAAATCTAGGATTATTTTAATATCTTCTATTTGTGACGGAGTTCTAGAAACTGGTTCTACATGCTCCGTGTATAATATCTCACCAGAAAAAGTATTTGCCTCTGGACCAGACATCGATGTAACTGTAGCAATATTTGTTTCGCTATCACTAGCAATCAAGTTATCATTTACTTGAAATGCAGCATAACTACTGTAACTATCAACATTATTTATATAAAAATTATAGTAAGATGTATCAGATTGTGCTGGATCGTCACTAATAAATACGATGTCACCATTTGCTGCTTTTACGGCATTACTTAACGCATTTGTGTTTCTAGCAGTAGAACCCAAATCTGTTACAAATTCTAAAGCACCACTCTTTGCTCTATTTAAAACTCTTTCGTTAGAAATGATATCTCCAACTGAGAAAGGATTAATTGGTGTATCACTATTCATTGATAAGTATGACGCAGTAAGTTTTGTAGTAAATCTTAATGTATCAGGACTATTAGATGTGTTTGCTATAGATTCTGTTGCTTGTAATACATTATTTGAGTTTACTTTTAATATAGGATCTTTTAAAATATTAATTGTTCTAAACTCTGTATTAGAAGGGAAGTAACCAGCACCAGTTCTAAAGTTTCCTTCTGGGTCTTGTAGTTTTGTGTTGATCATAATTCTATTAGCATATAACTCACCGATTGGATCTGAACCATGACCACCGATTGGTGAAATATAAACATTAGCAGTTGCACCAGAACCATGAACACTGTTAGCAGTAATCAATGCTTGTGCCCTTGTATAAAAAGTTCCTTTATCAATAACTGTAATGCCTGTTATTGAACCAGTGTTTGCGTTTACACTTGAATATGCTTTAGCACCAGAACCATCACCAATAATAGTAACAGTTGGTGAAACTATTACACGAGAATCTGTGTTACAAACAGTAGCAAATGCAGTGTTTACTGTCATTGTTTTAGTAGAACCAACATAGTTAGTAATTCTTCTTAATTGGCCAGCACCTGTGCCTGACTTAATATAAACAGTAGAACCATTATAAAAGTCATCAATTGAAGAGGGAGGGTTATCTCCACTTCCAGTAAGACTTAAAGTAAATTTACCACCAGCATCAACTGCACCGTTAGCAACTGCATGATATCCTGAACCAACATTAACTGTTTCAATAATTTCAATAGAACCATTTACTGCAGCATTTTGAACTGCTAATTGTCTATCGTCTTCTTCTGTCCCAGAACTTGATGTTAAATTTTTAACTGGAATAAAACCTGTTGTCAGAAACTTGTCCGCATCGTTTACATCAACAGTAAACATATATTTCCAAGTATAACTATCAGAAGTTGTAAATGCTAGTGTTGAGAATCCAGTAGGTTTAACTGTAGAAGCAGCACCTTTATTATTATATAAACACTTATAAACATTATTTTGATCAGTGATTACATAATATTGTCTATCATATATATCTTCATCAGTATCACGATACATAGAATAAACTGTTCCAGTTGTCCAGTTATATCTTGGTGCTACATGAGAAACATCAGCATTTTTAATTTTCTTTGCACCAATAAATCTTCTCTTAGTGTCATAATCAAGGGATTGAATATTATCTTGAACTTCATCTTTAGTAGGATCGTTAGACCATTCAGTTGATCTGCCAATTGCTGTATAAAGTATTACAGAATTTTTAGTCGTGCTTGTATCTTCTGCTGCGTTTAACAGATGTAAAAACTTCTTAGCATTATTAATCGATAATTCTTTGGTTGCGTATTTGTAAGTTGCCATTAAATTGTTCCAGATTTATAATATACATTAGCACTTGAAATGTCAGACTTCGCCCAAACAGACTTCAAGTTTGCTGATGTATTAGAATTTACTATATTTATAACGGTAGAATAGAACTCTTTACTTCCATATTCAATTGTAATTACATCACCGTTAGCGAACTCATTCGTAAAGGTTGTGCTAGTTCCAGTTATATCAAATGAACTATTAGTAAGTGCGATAGTTCCATTTCCTGATAATAGTTTAGCATTATCTGAAGTGGCAGTCACATTTATATCAACATTACTTTGAGTTCTGTATTTACCAAATAACTTATTACCAGCAGGGTGAACAAGTTTTAATGCCACATCTCTATACTTGTTAAGTGATACTGGTGATTGAACTTCATATGAGAATTCTTGGTAGTAATCACCGTCTTGTAAGAAACCTCGTTTAGAAGATACATGCCCTTTACTACTTGCGAAGTATCCTTCTGAGTTTGCATCACCTCTTAGTGAGATTGTAGCAGCACCAGAAACACCAGTGCTAGTAGAGTTAGCAAGTGTTACACTTTCACCGTCTTTATAAGAGAAACCACTATCAACAATTCTTAAACTTGTAATAGATCCGTTAGCACCAACCGAAGCAGTAATGTTAGAGTTATCACCAAGCACTCCTTGATCATCAATAAATCTAATTGTAGCATTACCTGTATTTTCTAAAGTTCTAGTATCAGCAGTATAACCTGGAGTATATGAACCAGTAAATGTTTTAAGTGTAACAATACTGTTGTTAGAAAACGATTTTCCTTGTCCAGTTCTTTGTCCTAAATCTTGCCAAACACGAACAACCATTTCATATGTTCCATTCGCATACTGAACTGTAGTAATTGGTTCTCCTGGTCCACTACCACCCATTACATATCCAGAAGCACCACCAGTTACTTCTAATCTATCGTCTGTTGAAAGAGTAGTAAAGAATGAATTACCTGTTCCCCAGTTTACATCATCGTTTTGAATTGTGACATATTGCTCACCAATATCTGCTATCTTAACATCATTATCAACTACACTAATAGTTGGAGCAGTTTCATAACCACTGCCACTTGTTATAGAAGATAACTCTGCAATAGTTCCTAAATTATATTCTGTAAAGATAAGAGAATCGTTTAGTGATGTATAAATGTTTTCAATAGTAGCATTTGATGTGCTTGCTTTGGCAGTTCCTACAACTGTAGATGTATTTACTAAACGAATATTCTCACTAGCAGTATAAGGTTTAATTGGACCAGTATCAAACTGTGATGTTAGATTAGCAGTTGTATTCGCAGTAACACGAACATATGTGTTAGATGCTGCTGAAGCAACTAACTCTTTTACAACTCCAAACGCACCAGAAGTTACACCGACCAATTCTTGACCGACACTAATTGTTTGTGTATTTGAAATATTTAAAACATGATGACCAACAGTATTACCACTAAATGATGATACCGTTCCTACTGTAGTTCCATCAGATGTCTCAATGTTTACTTGTTCAGAAGTTGAAAAGTTTTTATAACCGTCTACTTCTAATACAACATCTGTAGAATTATATGCTCTTGATATTGAAACAACTGTAGCATTAGCACCAGAAGTTACACCGAATAAAGAATCTGAAGCAGAGATACTTGGATCTGAAGTATTTGCTATAACAAGTTTAGCACTTTTATGGTCTCTGTAATTCACACCAGTTTGTTCAGATAGTGTTTCTACAAAACCAAAATCTGGAGCAGATAATAAAGTATTAGCAAAACTTGACATTTTCCTATCTGCACCGTCTGCGAATGTCACGGTTGGTGCTAAACTAACAAACCTATTATTGTCATTAATTAGATTGCTATTTAAGAATAAAACATTTTGATTATCTGTAAAGTCGTTTGGTTCAATAGTAAATGAAGCAGCACTTGTATAGTTTACTGTTGATTGTGTAATTTTAGAACCAGGAGATACAGTAGAACCTCTATAACCTGAACCACCGTCTACAATAGCAAATGTTAAAGAACCCTCTAAATCTTGTGTTCCAGTAATTACTACTTTAGCAAACTCACCAATATCATCAGATACAATATTTACAACATCACCAACAGAGAAACCACCACCTGCAGAATTAACAGTTACAACATTAATACCTGCTTCAACATTTGGTGTAAAACCTGAACTGTTTACATCAGTTCTTAATCTAATTGGTTCTTTATGAGTAAAAGTTCCTACTATATTTGATAGGTAAACCTGCATCAAATCTCGACCACGAATCGTTCTACGAACCACATCTTCAACTAAAGCAGTTGCTAACGAATCAGTTCCTACAATACTTTTACCTACTAAATCAAAACCTTGTTCATTATAATCTATAACTAAGTATCTGTCAATTTTCCAATCAGAATCAGATACTTTTAAAATATTTTCTGAAGGATACTCAATATTAATATCTTCGTTATATAAAGATCTGAATAGTAAACGGTATGATGCTTCCGTTCCTCTTGTTTGATTAAGTAAGTTTACATTTTTAATAAGCAGAGTTTTATCTGCTTGCATCTCAATAGGAACTGAGGGTAGAAACTCTCTTCTATAATATTCTATGAAGTCATTTGTAGTTGTATCAATATCACGATAACTTGTAAGATTAGCAATACCGTCTGTAAGTTTTCCAGTTTGCTCTAAATATTCATAGTATGCTTCTATGAATAATAAAAAGTTCTCGCCATCTTCCTTATAAAAATCAGGAAACTGATTTTGAACCAGTGTTGATATTTTATTTGATACACTCATCTTTTATTAATTTTCGCCAGTAGCAGTAATTATAGCACTTGTATGATCAAGTATTAATATTTGTTCTCTTACTGGTGTTATATCAAATCTATCTGGTGTAGCAGATATTCTTAAATAAGTTCCAACATAGTTCGTTGGTTTAAAAGCATTAATTTCAATTTCACCAGTTGTATAATTAACTGTTCCTGCATTATCTACAATATTTGTTTTAGTCTTATCAGCATTATAACGGTAGATATTAATATTACCATTACTATCATCATCTAAGAATGCAGCAAAACCACTGTAAGTAAATTCTGTTGAAGTTAAAGTTCCTGGTCTAATCTTATTATTAAACTTAAGAAATTGCCTTTCTGCTGCAGTTACACTAGGAATAATTCTCTTTTGTAAAATTAAACTCACATCATTATTTAAAATAGAACCAGTGGTAATATTATCTAATGCTCTTGTAAAACGAGAGAATCTTAACTTATTACCAAATCTTTCTAAGTTATTATCTGAGAAAGAAGCAACCGTTGTTCTTATATTAGAAATAATTTGTGTTTCTGAAGATGTAGTTGAAGTTGCATCGTAGTATGTATTAATTGTAGGAACAATGTAAATATAATCTGGATCAATAATAACTGGATCAATACCCAAAGGTGTTCTATCATTAATAGAAGTTTTTATTTGTTCTTTTCTAATATTAGTTGTGAAATCTTCACCATATGGTTTAACAGCAATATAAACTTTACCATATACAGCAGGATCTGCTTGTTCACCACCAAAAGAAATAACAGATTGTAAATCAGCATTCTCTGCTAATAGTATTCTTTGATAGTCATTATCTACAACTGCACGGTTTTGAGTTTGAAAGTTTCTAGGTGCGTTAAATTTAATTGACTCAACACTTTCAGCACTATGACCACCACTTGCCTTTGTAACCAATGTAACAGCAGCACTTGAATATGAAGCACCAGTCAGTGTCATCGAATCGATAGAGAAAGTATTAGCACCATTTGTAGTTGGTCCATTATTTACTAAGTAATCTACGATTACAATATTACCACTTTTAACTGCTCTGCCTAAAGCACCATCACCAAAACTAATTTCATATTTTTCATCAGAACTTTCTTGTAAGAAATAAATTGCTGAAGTATTATAAAACTGTTTAACATTTGTTGCTAAATTATATTCTGTTTTACTTGTATCAGAAGCAGACTCTTGAACATTTACCACAATACTTGAAGTGTCAATATTTTTATTTGGTAAAATAAATCTTTGAGTTCCAGAACTATCAACAGTGAAACGATGTGTTAATGGAGTTCCTTCTTTAATACTAATTGTTTTAATAAATGTATTTGATGAATTTAAAACAATATTAGAATCTGTTGTAACATAAGTATATGTTAAGTCATCAATAGTAGTCGTGAATGTAGAATTCTTAGGAATTGTAAACTGAGCAACAGTATTTGCTACACCACTAAAAGTCAATTTGATTTGAGCAGTAGCACCTCTAGAAGAAACAGGTGTATAACCCAATTCTTTAGCACGAGATACAACTGAATCTCTTTGCTGAGCAGTATCTAAAAACATCTCATTACCTACCATATTTAAGTAGTAAGCATTATAATGAGTATTATATGCAAGAACATCTAGTAATGTTGCGATTGCAGAACCTTCAAAATTATAATCTTGTAGTGCATCCTGCGTACTTAGATAATTCTTCAGATTATTTCTTATATCATTAAAATCTAACTCACTGACTTGTAGGTATGTATTTGCTGCCATATTATCTTACTCTTTCTAGTATTACATCCAGAATAACTGGACTAGGATCGTTCTTAACTGTAAATGCTATTGAAATAGTTAAAGCATTTAAATCTGTTCTATCTTCAACTAAAACCTCTATCACATTCGCACGAGGTTCGTAGTTAGCAATAACTTCTCGAACTGCCCTCTCCATTGATTGTTTAATCATCGGAGTAAAGTTTTCAAATAGATAATAACGAATACTACAACCTATGTCAGACTTAAAAGGTCTATCATAGTAATCAGTCAATATTAGCGACTTTACTGATTGCCTTACTGCATCTCTGTTCGTCTTACGAGTTACATTTCCCGTGACAGGGTGTGCGATAA
>Ga0255751_10002684_pt1 | contig 16486 bp, 16 predicted proteins | sample 071ome_20_FD_179951 | JGI IMG/M metagenome (GOLD analysis project Ga0255751, IMG submission 179951) | Coastal salt marsh microbial communities from the Groves Creek Marsh, Skidaway Island, Georgia - 071412BT metaG (version 2) | ecosystem: Environmental > Aquatic > Marine > Intertidal zone >...
GGTATAGGATTGATTTTACATCGTTTGAAATTAAAGATGAATTTCGATGTAAGACATGCACCGACGTTGAGCTTTTTAGATGCCTTCCTGGCTTTTTCAAATGTTTTGATTTATTTCTTAATTGGAAGATTTGTTCAAAGAGAGTCGAGCAATTCGTCCATAGTAATGGATGATTGGAGATTAATAGGAAGAGTAGGAATTAGTCAATTAAGTAGTCTCCGCTTGCTCCATATTGATAGCAGGTATAGGTATGCTCGAAATCGTTATTTAAGAAGTAAAAATCTATATAATCTTTTAAAGGTAATATTCTATTTGGTTTTTGAGAAGATGTTGTTTAGATGTATTAGGACTGTGCTTGTAAGTAGTGACGATATTCGAGCGTTTTCATCACCTGATATGATTACTGTTATACCGAATGGTGTATTGCCACCTACCTCGGATGCTAGGGTAGATAGTGAATTAAAGTCAGCAATTTTTTATGGAAATATGGATTATGCTGAGAATTATGAATGTGCTAATTTTTCAGATGCTTATATTTCGCCCATTCTTAAGGAACATGGTTTCTCATTGACTATAGCTGGTACCAATAGCCATGTATTGAAGCTAAAAAACAGCTTTGTTTATGGGAAATTCGATGATCTAAGCTCTTTTCTTGCTGAATATGACATTTTAATGAGTTATTTGCTGTCTGGAGCCGGGATTAAGAATAAGGTGTTAGAGGCAATGTCTCATGGTCTAATTGTAATTGGCACCTCTTTGTCATTTGATGGTATAGTTGAGGCTCAATCATGGAAGAATTGCATTGTTGTTAGTGATATCTTTGAGCTTGGGGCTGCTTTGGCGAGGTTAAAGAATATGCCTGCAACGCAAATCATTGAAATAAGAAATCAAGGGGTAGAGGTGGCTGCTAAATACTCATGGGAAGAAGCGATAAGAAAATACATAGAATTTTTTGATTAGACTAATCCATATAGTTTTAGCTAATGTGTTAATATTTAACTATCAGTACATTCTTGGGAATCAAAATTCTTCAGTAATCATAGCTATACTTCTAGTTTTGATCCCAACGTTTGCCTTTATACAACTGACGACAGCTAATAAAATAGTTAATAGGTATTTATATGTATTTGTTGTTTGTCTTATATTCCTCTCTGGAGTCTCGTTAATTTTTAGCACTTCTTATATTCACATAGAATGGAATAATATTACTAGGATTACTTTAGTATTAATATATCTGATTACATGTGGAAAAATCTTTGAAAATCAACTTTTTATATGGTCAATAAAATTGTCTGTAATAATCCAATTAATCGTTGGTTTATGGCAGCTTTATGATCCAATAAGCTCTAACTATTTTTTGTTTGGTGATGATTTTAGTTTTGTTTCTTTCTTACAAGTATCAGGAACATTAGGAGATCCAAACTATCTGGGATTAATATTATTAGGTATTTTGGCGCGATATTGGAATGATCTAGGCTTATTTCGTCTCCTCGTTGTGTTTTTAATATTATTAACTCAAAGTAGGAGTGCACTACTCATTTTGTCGGGTTTAATTGTTGTTAAAATGAATTTTTCAAGACTTTTATTGAGTGCATCAATACTTGTTATTATATTAGTATTGTTTTCAGATGTTTTATTGGAGAATTCGCGTGTAATATCTTTGTTTTATGAAGAAAACGATGCAAGTATAGAGGAGAGGTTAAATAGTATCCTCTCTGTTACTGATTACTTAGAAAATGTTGCGTATCACCCGAAGGGAGCTTTCTTGTTTCCGTCTGCATGGAAATTGAGCGCTCCGGTCTACCATTATCCTCATAATACTTTGTTCTATATAGTTGCAGAGTATAGTTATTTAGCTTTGGGTTTAATTGGTATAGGAGTATTGGTTTTAATGCGGCAGAGAGTCAATTATTTGTTAGTGATTATTTTCGCAATGATTTTGACATTGCCTAATGTTCATTATTATTTTCCTTTATATTTCTTTCTGTATATTAATGAAAAGAAAACTCTTAATTCTAGTTCCACGGTTTGACGGCAGTGCACCTGTTAGCGTTGCACAACTAAATTATAGAATGATAGGTAGGCGTAATTCTAGATTTATGCGGCTTAGGTTTTATGATCTCATACCTTATTTAATAGCAAGGCGATCAGAGAAATTGATTTTACATACCCATACGTTAAATTGCGATTTAATAGGCTATCTATTAAAGATAATATATCGGCATAATATAGTTTGGATATCAACGATACATAACTCGATAGAAGATACGGTAAAATACAGGTTCAAAGGGAGAAAGTTAATAGGTCAAATTTGGTACCTAATATTAAACAGGACTGATACAATAATAGTTTTATCAGAATTTTACCGACGACATTATGCAAAAACATTACACGTACCTTCTAAAATTTTGTATAACACGGTTTTAAGGGAAGTTTGGCCTGAGAAGAAAAGTTTGAAGGCTGAATTTAAGCTGCTTTGTGTAGGGAGATTAGTGAGGCTGAAAAATTTTGAACTCGTGATAAAGGCTCTGAGTTATCTTCCAAATGCTACACTTACGATAGTAGGTGATGGGCCCGAGAAAGAGTCTTTACAACGACTTGCATTAGATCTTAACGTAAATAAAAGGGTGGATTTTATTGGTTATACGATTAATGTAGATATGTACTACAAGCAATGTCACGCGTTGGTAATACCATCTTTTACTGAGGGATTTCCTTTAGTCTTATCGGAGGCATGTTCTTTTGGGGTACCAGTTGCAGCCGCGGATATAGAGCAATTAAGAGATATTAACTTAGTATCCCAGTATTTTAATAATCTTGATGAGTTATCTCTAGTATCTTCATTGGAGAAGTTGAAGAACAATTATGATTATTTGGCTGAATGGACATGGAATAATTATATGGAGAATTACAGCTACAATAAAGTTAAAGTAGAGTATAACAAAATAATAGAAGGATTATCATGAAAATACTGATAACAGGAGTTGCGGGATTTATAGGAAATTCTTTGGCTAAGTATTTAGAAACAGATGAGAGATACGTGGTTTCTGGTCTCGATAAACGATTGAATCGTTTCAATGTCTGTGACATTTTGGAATATAGTAACCTAGAGAAGACTTTTGCGTCAGAAAGTCCCGAAATCGTAATACACCTGGCGGCCCGCACTGATTTAGGTGGGACATCGCTTGAAGACTATAGCGAAAACATTTTAGGCACTTCTAATGTACTTAGAGTGTCTAAAATGTTTGGTGTAAGCAAGGTTATAGTCGCTTCGTCAATGCTTGTTAATCCATTTGTAAATAGCAGGCAGTCAAATCTTCAGCCAACAGTTTATGGATTAAGTAAACTGAAGATGGAAGAATTAATTCACGATGAATATCAAGATATGGACATATCTGTAGTAAGAATAACTTCCGCTTGGGGTCCCGGTTTTGATCATCCATACAAAGACTTTTTTCAACGAATTCATCAAAAACGTTATTTTAACATAGCTAGTCAACGAACAATTAAGACGTTTATCTTCATTGACAATCTGAATATTATCTTCGAAAAATTAATAACAGTTTCAGGTAAGAAAACGTTTTATGCCTGTGACGACCACATAGAAATCTCTTCATGGGCTAACAGGATTAACTCATTTTACAGGAAAGGCAACTGTTTAGAATTACCTTATTTTTTAGCGAAGAGTCTGGCTCTATTTGGCGACGTCATCGTTAAAATAGGATTTTCTTTCCCTATGACAAGCTATAGACTTAATAACCTCACGGAAGACAATATTATCGACTTAAATACGAGCCTAGAGATCATAGGCTTTGATAGAATTAATTTAGAAGAGGCCACAAAGAAAACAATTAAATATTTAAATAAAAATGCATAACATCCCTTACAAAGGTAAAGATATGTCGTTGGCCGAATGGGGTCGACAAGAAATCAAATTAGCCGAAGCGGAGATGCCAGGTCTTATGGCGCTCCGTGAGGAGTTTGGTACATGTAAACCATTGGCTGGCGCACGCATCGCCGGTTGTTTACACATGACCATTTAAACGGCGGTATTGATCGAGACGTTAGTAGAGCTAGGTGCAGACGTTACCTGGTCTTCTTGTAACATTTTCTCTACCCAAGACCATGCAGCCGCAGCTATCGCAGCAGCAGGTATTCCAGTATACGCTTGGAAGGGTATGAACGAGGAAGAGTTTAACTGGTGTATCGAGCAGACGCTCTTTTTCAGTGATGACCATCAGCCGTTGAACATGATTTTGGACGCGGTGGTGATTTGACGAACATGGTGTTCGACGAATACCCAGAGTTGGTAGCCGGAATCAAAGGGTTGTCAGAGGAGACGACTACGGGTGTTCATCGTTTGTACGAGCGTGAGATCAACGGCACGTTGGTACTTCCTGCGATCAACGTAAACGATTCGGTAACGAAATCGAAGTTCGATAACAAATACGGTTGTCAAGAATCTGCAGTAGATGCGATCCGTCGTGCTACTGATGTAATGATTGCAGGAAAAGTTGCTCGAGACGCTTCGCAAAGACCAAGCGGACTATATCGGTGTGACGGTGGAAGGACCGTTCAAGCCGGAGCACTACAGATACTAAGAAGAACAGTTTTATGTTTTAAAAAAAGCCCGATTGACCGATCGGGCTTTTTAGATCATTTGAATTATTTTAATCAATGGTCTAGTGAAAATAAAGCAAAACGAAACCAAGGTTCCTTTAAGTTTCCTAAACTCTCTATTTACTGAAAAAAAACTAGATAAACCGGATGAGGTCTTTCCTCCAGCCGACATATGAATGAGCGTTTTACCACCTCGGTCATATTTAGGTATGCCTTTAAAAATTCTCTCTAAATAATCAAAATCTGCAATTATCGGATGACCAGTATCATACTTAATGTTTTTAACAGAGGAATAATTGTATAATGTTGGTGGATGAGGAGGTTGAGCACCAAGTTTAAACATCCAGGGTCTCCAGAGTTTAGATGACATTAGTCTTTTGCTTTTTCCAAAATCTAAAGTACAATCATTAAGTAGGATATCTAGCTTTCTGTCTTTCATTAGAGAAACTTGCTTTTCTAAAATATCGTTACTAGCTACTAAGAGGTCTCCTGAGTGAATTAGCATAAAGTATGGGGTGGAAGTTAGACATATACCCTTATTCAAAGCATCGTAAATTCCTTCATCCTTTTCTTCAATCAGGAAACAATCGTTTTTGACAAAGTGTTTTACACTATTACCTCCGTTAATTACGATGTGTTTTCCTCCACCTTCTCTAAAATCTCTTAAACTATCATAAGTCTTTTTGAAATCTTTAGGATTATTATACGTAATTGTAATTATGGTTATTAAGTTTAGCATTGATTCAAGTAGTTTTTTTGTAAAGAAAACAGAGCTAGCGTATGAGTAGTCATCTCTATAACCCGAAACAAACAGGGGTATTCGGTTTTATATCCGCAAAACAATCATGCCTCACAGCTACAATGATTGCTTGATAATCATCTAACTCAACAGTTTCCAAAATAGTTACGCCAAAATCTCTTTTAACAGCAATCTTGTCTACCAAAGGGTCGTAGATGTCCACATTTAATCCAAACTCTTTAAGCTCAAGGTAAACATCAATTACGCGGGTATTGCGTGTATCTGAGCTGTTTTCTTTAAAAGCAAACCCTAAAATCAGTGCTCTAGACCCATTAACGGGAATTCCCTTTTGTTGCATTTGTTTTACCACCGAGCTGGCCACGTGTAATCCCATGCTGTCATTAATTTTTCGACCCGATAATATTACTTGAGGGTCGTGCCCCAGTTGTTTGGCTTTCCAAGCCAAATAATATGGATCTACGCCTATACAATGACCACCCACCAATCCAGGCCTGAAGGGTAAGAAGTTCCATTTAGTACTCGCAGCCGCCAAAACATCAGTCGTATTAATTTCCATCTTATCAAAAATCATGGCCAACTCGTTCATGAAGCTGATGTTTATGTCGCGTTGTGCGTTTTCAATCGCTTTTGACGCCTCAGCCACTTTTATACTAGGCGCTAAATGAGTCCCGGCTTTTACAATGGTTTGATATAAAGAAACTACTTTTTTTTCCACCTCTTTGCAAGAGCCACTGGTAACTTTAATGATATTCGTCACATTGCGCTGCTTATCGCCCGGGTTAATGCGCTCAGGGCTGTATCCCACCCCAAAATCGGTATTTAAATTTAGCCCACTTGCTTTTTCCAAAATGGGAATACAAAACTCCTCAGTACAGCCAGGGTAGGTGGTGCTTTCATATATCACCAAATCTCCCTGTTTTAACATCGAACCAATGGTTTCGCTTGCGCTTTGCAATGGCTCCAGGTTAGGGGTTTTATCGGGATAAATATCGGTGGGTACCGTAACAATATAAATGTTGCAGTCTTTAATTTTTTCAGCGTTGCTGCTAGCAAAAAAACCATACTTAAGGGCCTGACTTAACGCGTCATCACCAATTTCTTTTGTAGGATCATTCCCAGATTGAATTAGCCCCACCTTTCTTGAATTTATATCAAAACCAATCGTTTTAAAATGTTTGGAGAACTCCACTGCCAAAGGCAAACCCACATAGCCCAAACCCAAAACAGCGATTTTGTTTTTCTCCATTAAGCAAAGATATGATTGCAATTGCCAATTGACAACCCTCAAACTTCCTAACTCCCTAACTCCCTAACCTCCTAACTAGCCCCCAGCCCCCAGCAGCCAATAGCTAATACACCATCCCCTCTCTTCTTCCCCCCATATTCCACCTTACCGTTAATGCCAAATGCTGGTACGACTCATCCAATGCCCAAGGGTTTTTTGCTTGGTAACCCGAACTTGAAAAACTTCTGTATTGTAGGCCAATGGTAGCGCCGGGTTGAAGAGTGTAGTCAATAGAAATTTGTGTGTTCCATCGAGTTTGTTGTATACCTTGCAATAGTGGCGCATCTTCTAAATTGGCCGCACTGCGGTAACCCTCTAAAACATCTCCGCCTAAATTATTAACCCCATCGTTATATCCCTTTCGGGCGTAGGTAACGAGTGCGTTTATGCTCCAGCGAGGGAACATCCTAGGAACCATAAATCCACGCCACACCCACTCCCTAAAATTGCTTTCCAAGGGATGAGCCAAAGACTGTAAACGGTGGGTATAATGGTTGGCCGAATAGTGCGAATAGGTAAAAGGCCGTACCTGGTTGTACTCCAGTTGGACAAAGCCGTAACTTGCCCAGGTTTTAGGGAGCTGAACATAGGCACCCAACTGATACCCGTGCTTGTTATAGCTGTGGGTAGGTTGGGCAATAATCTTAGAGGTATGAAACTCGTCCAACACAAACTGACCGTAAAGCATAACATTCTTATGTTTCCAATTGGCGTCTAGGGCAATTAATATATTGTCGGGGCTGCCCAAGTCGCGCTCTACCGAACGATAGAAGATTACCGGGTTTAAATAACTTGGGTCTAAACCATTGTTGGGTCGCGACTGAATAATACTTTCCGAAAAGCCCAACTCCAATCCCAGTTTTTTAAATTCCAAAGTTCCGCGGTGCATTGCCATATACTTTTTATTGTAGGTACGGCTGCTGTCCATACTCATGTCGCGCACCAACTCCTTAAACAGGTTTTGATATTTAAACGGACCAATTTGGTACTGCACTTGAAGAAATGCCGTGGGCCCAGCGAAATTGCTAAGTAGCAAACTCCTAAAACCCGACCCAATATGTTGTTGGTCGTACCCTAGGGTAGCGTTGATGCGGTAGCGCAAGTCTCCGTTGGCTTTGGTTTTTTCTAAAAGTTTGGCATCTAAATATCCGGTAGCAAAAAAGTAATCGGTGTAACCTGCAAAGTTGGTGCTGTACATGCCTACCCCTGGAAGGGTGCCTCTGCGTGCCATGAATTCTTTAATAGGCGACGGGTTAATGGACTGGTAATCCAACACGGTGCTGTAAAACGCCACTTGGTTTCCCATTTGAGCAATTACTTCCACCCCACGGCCGTTCAACAAATACTCGTTTAGGCCGTTATCATTCGGGCCGTATGCTAAATCCAACACTGGATTCATGGCAAACTCATCCAACTCTTCGGAGTCGCTATAGCTCCAAAACCGGTTAGGGTGAGGTAAGAAATGTTCACCCGTTTTCAAGATTACCTTATTGCTCATGGTTTTGGTTCTTCGGTAACCAAAATGTTCGGGGTTGTTCCACACAAAATAAGAATACGAGCGAGAGTTGAAGGTGGTATCGCCTTCGTTAAGTAGTGCCATTCGCGCGGTGCTCATTCGGTGATTGCGGTATGAGTCGAAGGCCTGGAAGTTGCTTCCCAGAATGCGGTTTTCGGCTTCGCTGTGAGCTTTTATAAAGCGGAATTGCCCATGCAGGGTTGGGGTTATACTCCAACCACAAACAAAAGCAATAATGGAAAGGTTTTTACTCAAGGGTTTGAAGTTTGCAGAAGATAAATTCGGGTTTTACGTAAGCAGATTTTTGGAATGTTGTTGTTTTAGTATACAACCCGACGTAACCCTTATCACAAATAGCATAGTAGTTGTAGTTTTTATTTCGGTTGCCTTCGCGCAACCAGCTATTTACAATATAATCACTATTATATCCAACTTCGCTCTTGTATCCGTCTAAACCCTGTTGACGAACGACTTTAGTTTTATACTTTCTCGTGGTTAAGTCTGGCAACCCTAAAGTAGACCATTGTGTTGTTGTAAATATTAAATAGACTTCACCTTGCCAAACAATTAGGTTTAATTTGTGTTCCTTTTCGTTGTCGTCGGTCAAGTTAAAATAAAACCCTGTTTGTCCATTAGTGTTAATGTTTTCAGATGAGCTTTCCGCAAGAGAAAACAAGAAATCAGTAGAGGATTCACCAGAGTTTAACGACATTAACTTTCCTTTTAAAAAACTCATTTTGGGCAACATATGGGTGTTTTTACCGAAGAACTGATCTGCTGGAATGAACTTTAAATTTGCTTCTATGAGTTTTTTATAGTCTTTCAAAAGTTGAACGTTTGTAGTAGTTTTTTTCATTTTACCTTGAAAAGCAACTTCAAGTTCAGAGGTGTTATAAAAGGTTCCTACGGTAGTGCTGTTGTAGTAGCCATCATCCTTTCCTCTTTCCAACCCTCTTTCACTGATAATTCCTTTCGGGATTAAGACAAAATCTTGATTGCTCAAAGCGACATCTCCTATATAAAGTTGATTTAAAAAATCATTGGTTGAAGAAGAAACACTAATCGTTTCAGTCGTAGCTTCTTCGGTTTGATTCTCGTTTGAATTAATAGCTTCTTTAAGCGTAGCTTGAGTTTTTACCAACAACGCAATACTATCTTTTAAAATGGTTATTTGTTTGTTTAACCCTGTGTTTGTTTTTTGGCTTTCTTCCAGCAACAATGCGTTGTTATTTGCCTTTTCTTCTAGGCTTATTAATCGCTGTTCTAGCTCTTTAGTTTTAGTTTGAGCAGATTCGAGTTTTGCGTTTAGTTCGTCAATAGTAGCTCGGTTTTGATCAATAAAGGCATTCTTTGAGGCAATGTCTTGTTCAAACTGATTAATGGCTTGTTTTAGTGAGTCTTCCGTTTTTAGCTGTTGGGTAGCAAACCGGCGGAGTTCTCTTTTGTTCATGTCGTTTACGTCTACTTCTTCTTGGGCGTGTAAAAAAGGAGCAAACCAAAGACAAGAAAAAACAAGTAGTAGAGATTTTTGGTAACACTTCATAATGCTACAAAATACGTAAAAAAACATTAAAGGGCGGCGGGTTAAAAACGAACCCCGGTAGCACGAGCTACAATTTTGAGGGTTTTAACAATAATCTTAAAGTTCATCCAGCGGTTTTTGTGTCGCAAATAGTAGCGCTCTAATACCAATTTGCGTTCAATAGACATTAAGTCGCGGCCATTAACTTGTGCGTAACCGGTAATGCCCGGTTTTTGGCTATCGATACCGTATTTGCGACGTAATTTGAGTAGCTTTCTCTCACTTTCAATTACGGGCCTTGGGCCCACAAAACTCATTTCACCTTTAATAATATTAATAAGGTTGGGCCATTCGTCAATACTAGATTTTCTAATCCACCTACCGCTTTTTAACAAATGACTTTTTGTGTTTTTCATGCGGTTAGAGGCCATAACCGGGGTGCCTTTTTTCATGGTACGAAACTTGTACATGTTAAACGGAACACCATTTCTCCCCGCACGTGGATGAATAAAAAACACAGGAAAACCGTCTTCTATCAACACGATTAGACCAACAATTATAAATATTGGCAATAGTAAGATTAATAGAAAAAACGCAACAACCCTATTCATTCAAAAACTACCTTACAAAAGTAATGCCAATCTCTGTGTTCGCGTCGGTTCTTTTAGTAAACGGGCGGTTTTATTTGTGAACAGACCCTGTAGATAAATCTTTTAAGTGCGTTAAAAATATATTTTATACAATCATTCCCGCGGCAACTGTTTCGTTACTTGCCTCATCTATAATGATTAAGGAGCCAGTTTTGCGGTTTCTGTGATAGGGGTCTACAAACAAGGGTTGGCTAACTTTTAGTTTTGTTTTAAAAATGTCGTTTAGTCCAATATGTTTGTTTTCCAAATCTCTTTGTAAGGTTGAGATGTCCATTTTATATACTACCTCTTGAAATTTTCCCAGCACTTCGGAGGTTCCATGACGAATCACATACTTACCCATTGGGTTCATGGGTTTTTCGTTGAACCAACACACCATCAAGTCTAGCTCTCTTTTTTCTTCAGGTTGATTGTTTTGCTTAGTAATAGTGTTTCCTCGGCTCACGTCTATGTCGTCTTGTAAAGTAATGGTTACCGACATAGGGGCATAGGCTTGTTCCAAAGAATCATCCCCTAAGAAAATTTCTTTGACTTTAGAGGTAAGGCCACTTGGTTTAACTAAAACTTCGTCGCCCACACGAAATATTCCTCCGTCAATTCTTCCGGCATATCCTCGGAAATCATGAAATGCATCGCTGTGGGGGCGAATAACCGTTTGCACAGGAAAACGAGCATCGGTGTGGTTTTCATCACTGCCGATGTGGATGGTTTCCAGGTTGTGCATCAGTGTAGAGCCGTTATACCAGTCCATGTTGGGTGAGCGGTTTACCACGTTGTCTCCTTTGAGTGCCGAGATTGGAATAAAACGCACGTCCTTCACCTCTAACTTAGAAGCAAACTCTTTGTATTGCTTCATAATGTTATTGTATGTTTCTTCATCGAAATCCACCAAATCCATTTTGTTGATGCAAACAATAATATGTGGAATTTGCAACAAGCTTGCTATATAAGAGTGTCGGTAGGTTTGCTCTACCACACCTTTTCGTGCATCAATTAAAATTAACGCTGCGTTGGCGGTAGAGGCACCGGTAACCATGTTTCGGGTATATTGTATATGACCCGGAGTATCGGCAATGATAAACTTTCGCTTAGGGGTTGCAAAATATCTATAGGCCACATCAATAGTAATACCTTGTTCGCGTTCGTCTTTGAGACCATCGGTTAACAAGCTCAGGTCTATATGGTCTAAGCCCTTCTTCTCTGAGCTGCCCTTTACTTGCTCCAGTTGATCTTCAAAAATGGCTTTTGAGTCGTACAACAAGCGACCAATTAACGTGCTCTTTCCATCGTCTACGCTTCCAGCAGTGGTAAAGCGCAGCAGTTCCATATCTAAATAGTTGTTGTTTTCCATTTTAAAAGTATCCTTGTTTTTTACGGTCTTCCATTGCGGTTTCAGAGCGTTTGTCGTCGGCACGAGAACCGCGCTCTGTGGTTCGTGTTGAAGCTACCTCTTGAATGATTTTTTCTAAAGTATCTGCCTCGCTTTCTACCGCTCCGGTAATGGGCATGTCGCCACAGGTTCTGTAACGGATTTGTTTTACAACCGGCTGATCGCTTGGCTTGAGTTGAATATAGGGTCCGGTAGAAATCCAGGTTCCATTGCGCCAAAAAACTTCCCTTTCATGGGCAAAATACAAAGAGGGGAGTTCTATGTTTTCAGATAAAATATACTGCCAAACATCCATCTCCGTCCAGTTAGAGATTGGAAACACACGGAAATGTTCGCCCATGTTTTTTCTGCCGTTAAACAAACTCCATAATTCTGGTCTCTGGTTTTTTGGATTCCATTGGCCAAAGTCGTCGCGGTGCGAAAAGAAGCGTTCTTTGGCACGTGCTTTTTCTTCATCTCTACGAGCACCACCCATAGCCGCATCAAATTGGTAGTTTTCAATGGTATCCAAGAGTGTAGTGGTTTGTAATGCATTACGACTGGCGTTGATCCCTGTTTCTTCCTGTACACGTCGTTTGTCTATAGATTCTTGAACAGACCCTACCACTAATTTAACGCCTAGTTTTTCTACTAGCTGGTCTCTAAACTCAATGGTTTCTGGAAAATTATGTCCGGTATCGATATGTACTAAAGGGAAAGGAATCTTAGCGGGCCAAAAGGCTTTTTTTGCCAAATGCGTAAGTACGATACTATCCTTACCACCTGAAAACAGAATGGCAGGATTTTGAAATTGCGCAAATACCTCTCGAATCACGAAGATGGCCTCGGATTCTAGCGCTTGGAGATGTTTTAGGTTGTAGTTCATGTTTGGGTGCTGGGTGCTGGGTGCTGGACGCTAGGTGCTGGTGCTAGCAGCTAGGTTCTGGTTTTATTGTTTGCTTGAATGAGTTTATTTGTTTTTGAAGAAGTAATAATTCTGAAATCAGATGGTCAACATTTTGATTTTCTATTTTGAATGATTCTTTGATAATTATTAATTGTGTTTGAAGCTCGAATGCAGATCCCAGTGCAATTTCTAAAAAGCGATTGAATTCCTTTTTTGATGACCGAGAGCAACCTTCGGCAATATTACTCGGAATAGAAACTGCCGCTCTTGTAATTTGTGAATTTAGCCCGAACTTTTCTGTTTTGGGGAGTTCATGAATCAAAGAATAAATCTTTTTTACGAATTGAATTGAGTTTTTCCAAATGATTAAATTTTCATAGTTTCTCATATGATTTAAGACCTTAAATCTGATATGTTCACCTAATCCGATATTTATATTTGAAAGAAACATTTTGCAATTATTAAAAGCCAGCCCCTAGGAGCTAGCAGCTAGGTGCCTAAACAAAACCTCCACACACTCCTCAATATTTAAATTTGCAGTCTCCACATGAACATCCGGAGTCTCTGGCTCCTCGAAAATGCTATCAATTCCGGTAAAATTCTTTATTTCTCCTGCTCTTGCTTTTTTGTATAAACCTTTTACATCGCGCTGTTCACAGATTTCTAATGGGGTATCTACGAAAACCTCGCAAAAGGTTCCTTCTCCGATGATTTGTTTGGCTTGTTCGCGATCTGCTTTAAAGGGAGATATAAATGCAGTGATTACAACAAATCCAGCATCGGAAAACAGTTTGGCTACCTCTGAAATACGGCGGATATTCTCAACCCGTCCTTCGTCTGAAAAGTCTAAATCCTTATTTAAACCACCTCGAACATTATCGCCATCCAGCACATATACTTGATATCCACTTTGGAAAAGCTTGTTTTGAAGATCGTTGGCAATGGTAGATTTTCCCGATCCACTGAGACCGGTCATCCAGAACACTTTAGGGTGGTGTTTGTTTTGTTCAATTCGGTCGGACAGGGAGATAGAGTAGGATTGAGGGATGATGTTGGGGGGTTGCTTTTGGATGCTGGCTGCTGGGTGCTGGGGGCTAGCTGTTGGGTGTTGGGAGCTAGCTGTTGGGTGCTGGGGGCTAGCTGTTGGGTGCTGGGTGCTGGCTGTTGGTTGCTGGGAGCTAGAAGCTAGGTGCCAGTTGCTAGTTGCCGACGCCCCGCGTCCTAAATTAACATACTTATACCACGCTCTTTCGTGTAGGTAGTATAAAATCATTTTGGTAAATACTTCAAACCCTCCAATGGCCATACCAATAGAAACAGACCCGGTAATGATGTAAGAAATAATCATGGTGTCGAGTGTTCCTACAATTCTCCAGGAGATTGTTTTGAGGATATGTCGGAGTTGGTCGGGGTTTTTCATGCTAGGTGCTGGGTGTTAGGTGCTGGGTGCTGGGTGCTAGGAGCTGGCTAGTTGCCAGAAGCTAGATGCCAGAAGCTTGTGGCCGACCTCGGCGTACCAGAAAAAAGGGGTTTAACAAATTTTCTTTATTGTATACAAGGGGTTTATTACTATCAAATTCTAATACTTCACAACCGGCGGCAAGGGCTATGGCATGCGCTGCTGCGGTGTCCCATTCCATGGTTGGACCAAGACGAGGATATACGTCTGCCTTTCCTTCAGCAACTAAACAAACTTTTACACTAGACCCCATGGATACCAATTCTACTTCGCCGTGCTCTTCGCGCATTTTTTCTATAAACTCTTCGGTTTCGGCAGAAATGTGAGAACGAGAAGCAACGATTTTAAGAGCTGGCTTCTGGGTGCTGGCTTCTGGGTGCTGGGGGCTAGGAGCTAGTTGCCAGTCGCCAGCGGCTAGTTGCCAACGGCTAGTTGCCGAATCAAAAGAACAACCATACAACTTTCCCAATACCGGAGCATATACTACCCCAGCAATGGGGTTTCCATTTTCAATGAGGGCAATGTTTATGGTAAATTCACCATTGCGTTTTATGAATTCTTTGGTTCCATCTAAGGGGTCAACCAAGAAAAATTTGTCCCAATGTTTTCGTTCTTGGTAAGGAATGGATTTGCCTTCTTCAGATAAAACCGGGATGTTGGGAAAGTGTTCGGTAAGCCCTTTTACAATCACGTCATTTGCCGCTTTGTCTGCTCGCGTTAATGGACTGCCATCGCCCTTAAATTCCACATTAAAATCCTCGGAATTATAGATTTCCAGAATTGCTTTACCTGCTTCTATGGCGATATGTTGTAGCTTTTCAATCACTATTAATAGAGCAAAGATAAAGTGTTTTTATAAAACCTACAAAAAAGGTAGGACAATAGGGTTTTGTGTGTGTCGTATAGGAAACACGGCTTTTTTTGTTATATGTTGATGGAGAATTTTAATAATTCTTGATAAAGGGTGTTGGCTTTTTCCAACAGAACTTCATCAACATTAGGGGTTTGTGTTTCTTTTTTTACAAACCTTTTTGGTTGAATAGCACCATCATGAATGTTGAGTTTGGAGGTGATATAGCCTGTAACTAATTGCGGTTGATTTAGGAACAACTCATAAGGCACAAAACAAACTTGTTCATGTTTAGCAAACTTCAATGCCTGCTCGTAATACCCTATCCATCGTGAAACCCAAAACTCCATTTGTTGTGGATCGTAACTATTATTAGTTTCAGAAAAGGCAAAGGGCTTTTGACCTAAGCCAAACTCGTGATGTCCGAGCCAATTCATGTATTCCAATACAAAAGGATCTTTGCTTTGTTGATCACAAAAATGCTGATGTTGCTTTAATAAACTGTAAGCGTGTTGCGAAGGATTTCTAAACAAAACAACAACCTCTTGATTGGGATTTTTTAAAATGCTGTTCAAACGCAACATTTGATTGTTGTTTTTTGCTAAATACACATCACTCTGGGCAATGCTGCTTTGATATTTTTGATATTGATCCAATACCTCATCTGAAATAGAATGAGTTATAAGTTGGTTCGGTAAAATGTATGAGTCGTTAAGTTGTTGTTTAAAGAAATATTCTTCAAGAGCTTCTACACTTGCAAACCCCACATTTACTCCATCTTTATGTGCTCTTTCTTTATTCTCTTTATTGTTTGGTTTGTATATTTTACTCCAAAATCGAGGATATAAAAGAAAGGGCATATTGCTGTAATCCAAGCTTTTAAATGATGAAGACTTTGCCAATGTTTTGGTAAGCGCCGTCGTCCCGGCGCGCGCTAATCCCGTAATCAACAGTGCACGAGGTTGCACTCTTCCCTCAATGGCGCTTATTTGTTTTTTTAACATCCATCCTCCGAGATTATAGTGGTTTAAAATCAAACGATGTAAAAGTTGTGATAGCGAAGAATAGTCTGATTTTTTAGGGAGAAACTTTAAACCCACAAAAGGCAATACACTGCCAATAAGGTACATGTCCCAATGAGATTCTAAGGGTGCTGTTATATCGAACAAATTGGGTTGGGCCGTGACTTCGGCCAATAACCAAGTAGGGATAAAAACTACAATACAGAGAATAATAAAAACAAGTAGGGTACTTATCGCTTGAATTATTTTAGTTTGGAGTTTTTGAATCTTTTCCTCTCCCTCGTTTGGGTCGAGCAAAATATCAAGAAGGCCAACACTTTTCAGAGCCAATTGGTGAAATGGTTTTTCTATTGCGATAATTCCTATGGAGGTAATAACACCGCCTGAAAAAAACCACCACATTTGGGTTATTTTTTACTTTTTATTTTGTACCAAAGTAGGTAACCAAAAGAAAATAGAATTAATGCTGCAATAACCACTAATAGCACGATTACGCCAACACCCATTCCAGGGCCAATGTAATTGA
>Ga0255751_10002696_pt1 | contig 16459 bp, 11 predicted proteins | sample 071ome_20_FD_179951 | JGI IMG/M metagenome (GOLD analysis project Ga0255751, IMG submission 179951) | Coastal salt marsh microbial communities from the Groves Creek Marsh, Skidaway Island, Georgia - 071412BT metaG (version 2) | ecosystem: Environmental > Aquatic > Marine > Intertidal zone >...
ATCCCAACCAATACTTCTCAGCGTAAACAAAATATTGCTCGTTACGAGAAAGTCCCACTGTCCCCAAAACTTAGAAACTTTTAAAAAGATCGGCGTTAGCACATGCATCCTTGTTCGTAATAAAAGCTCGATCCTATAATTATATGAATTATATGTTCTTCAAAGTCCACAGTTCTAACCGGATAAGAGGATTAAAGTCTGCTGACGACAGAAGCTCAGAAGGTTCGTTTTTTTAAAGATACAAAACCCTAAACTACTCAAACATATTTTGATAAGATCTTTCTGTACTCCGCTCCAAAGTGAAGTTCGAGAAAGAGAGAAAGAAAGAAAGAAAGAAAGAGAGAAAGAAAGAAAACAGACAAACACACAATAGCCGTCAGTACGTCATTAATGAATGCCGCTGTCTACGATAAAGCGAGCGTAAACTTCTACTGCTACAGAAGTTTTGCAACCGGTATCCTGAAAAGGAATACAAGAAATTCTACAAACTCTCTCTATTATAAGCCCAAGAGATTATCTCCTCATGCGAGCGAACTAGACAACATATGCACAGTTGAAAATATTCATGGCTGTAGGATTCATCAATTGGAGCCTTCCAAATTTCGTTTAGAGTTTTTAGTAAGCTTTACCGACTCTTCTCATAGTGTCTGGTAAGAACTCATCTGTTTTAGCTGAATTTATTGAAGCTTTTATTGAAGGGTACCTGCTAAGAATGTGGCGGAAGATATTCGTACAAAATTTAGCAAAGAGTGGTGGACACTTTGCCGGGAAGAGGTATAACGAGTGTTTTTTATTTGCTTCAAGTAACAATCATGCAAAGACGGAATCTTCAAATTTTTCAGCTTTAGTGCAGGGCAGTGGAGAGGTCCTTGTCAAAGCTCGCGATATGAAAAGTAGGAGGTAATCCTGTCCAAAAGCATTACTCTTTTTTATGTTTTTAATGTGTACCATCACAAAGCCCTTTACACTATGCATGTGGTATTGGTAATTTAGTGAATGTGAAAAGCCTGCTAGAAAATGAAGCTGAAGTTGATGCCCACGTATTTTTTTAATCTTTTTATTGTTTTGGTAGTCATTTCAGTCTGGAAACAGGATTGTGAAGGCTACACTTCCCTCCATATTGCTGCAGGATATTTGAATACTGAGACTGTTGAAACGCTTCTCAGAGCAGGGGCGGATCCAGAGCTTGAAGATGATTCGGGACGATCTGTGAGATAACTATGTAAATTTCAAAGGAATTCCATCTAAAATCTGACATAGGCTCTTAATTTAGTTGAAACACTGAAAGCGGCCACACCAGCTTCAACAACTACATACTCGAAGCGCTCAAAGCTAGAAACGCTCTCCACCCTGCTACGAAATTATACATTTGAAGAGGTAGTTCCTTCAAACATAGTGGACTCCAGAATCACAGATTTTGGAGGAGTTGAATATCTTGTTGAATGGATGGATGGTACTCAATATTTATTCAGCCGTCATTTTGGACTCAATCTTTATAATGAAGGATATCAAGAAAGTTGGGTCAGCGAACTTGATGTTTCAGATGATCTTATTCGGGACTACAATGATGGCTTTGAATTTGCAGGCTGTAAAAGAACATTTGACTCAGGTAAACGAAATGAACTTCTTGTTCAGGTAAGTCTATAGGTAATATCTTCTCTGCTAAAATTATTACGAACTTCTTGTAGTGGAAGGACACCACCCCTCCATCTTGGGAACCAAAAGTTAACATACAAGCATCGGAGAATATATGATCAAAATTTTATTTTGGTAATTTTTCGTCTTAAGCATAGATACTCACTGTTCCGCTGAGAGTGAGTTGAAAATATTAGGAATCTTTCGCATCACCTTATCAATGACATCAAAATAGCTGAAGATATTTGTAGAACCCACCATATAATTGGGAACATTAGTCCTATGTTCAAATGTTAAATATTAAAGCCTGCTCTTTCCCTTTTTGTAAGAATTATAGCTTATTGCTCAGTACCTTGTAACATGACACAAACACAAAAGTGTATGAGAAAAAGTGTGACAGCAAAATCAGTTGCTTTTCGTGGGCTTGAAACGATGAACTTGTAGTAAAATCCACTAGTGAAAATATCATTTAAACTCTGTACACTTTGGCTAATTTCGCACCTAATCATAGAAGAAGTGAGCGTCACTACGCTTACAGTTCTAGAAGGACAAGAACATTAACTCAATAAAACTCTCATCGAGAAAAATACCGTGCAGTTGAATCTAGCGTGTTCAACATACTTGGGTCATACACATACTCCATAGTTATCTCCAAAACATTTTGTCCTACATGTGATGATAAAGTTCGAATAACGCGGTAAAACTTCTGTTTCTTACTTTTGAAAAATGCAAGTAAAATAAACTGAGTACTATAAAATAAACACTGCAAGTTGATTATCTACTTAAGAAAGTAACTAGTTAAGATGAGTGAATTTCGTATGAGTACTTGTCCGAGTGTTAGAAAAAGGTCGAAGCTATGGCGACCATGACCAGCAAAGAACTTTTCCATCTCAAGTTTGTCCTGACTCCTCTCTTAGAATTGTACCGGAAGAAATGAGTGTTTTGCGGTGTCAAAATAAGCGAAAGATAAGTTCGGATAATAAAAAATGTGCATCCGCTTCTCGTGTAGCAATTTGGAGTTTCATACAGATCAAGAGTATCGGTAGTTTTTGTAAAATGAACTTTCTCTTCAAGTCATCAAGTGTCAAGTCTCATCTGTTTTGGAAGGAACTCTGAAGCTTCTTTAGTTCTTTTTTAAGAAAGTAGTTAGTAGTAGTCAGGTAGTTGGACAGTTAGAATGCGATTTCTTATTGAGAAATTCAGACAGACAGAGGACGGCCGATCGATGGATCGAACCTCACGTCAATAAAAACTTAAGAGTTATACACAACAGGTTAGAAAGCAAGTAAGGTTAAAGGTTCCAACATTTTATTTTTGTCTCAATACTTTGAGTCTCTCCCATATTGTTTCAATCCGTCATTTACTCATGCTCTCAACGTTTCTTCGGGGACGCAGTCACCGATATGTCGTTGCATGCACGAACTTTTGCAGTTTCGTGTGGGCTGATCCGAATGTAGCAGACGACCTTCCTTCTATTGCTTTCACTGGGAGAAAATGCCCCCGTAGTACCAGCTATGAGAGGAAATTGTCACTCGCTAGAGGCTCATATGCTTTTTCCATTCGATCGATGACGACCGATGTAACGAATACCTTCATTCATGATTATGAAGTGCATGTCAAAGAGAGGACCGCTCTTAAAATTGCTCCAAAACCATTGGGCGCTAAAGAAGTTGCTTCATTGACCCAACTCTTGGAGTCTCCACCTGATGGTCACGCCGACTTCTTGTTAGATCTGTTCGAAAATAGAGTTCCGCCAGGTGTTGACGAGGCAGCTTACGTCAAGGCAACGTGGTTAGCATCTGTGCTAGAGGGAAAAGTTTCTAGTCCTTTGATAGATCGTAAAAAAGCGGTCCAAATACTTGGAACGATGCAAGGAGGATATAACATTGCACCTTTAGTATCGTCATTAGATGATGAATCTCTTGCACCAATGGCTGTGATAGCATTATCTCATACCTTGTTAATGTTTGATTCATTCCACGACGTTGAAGAGAAAGCAAGAAGTGGAAATCCATTCGCCAGGCAAATTTTGAAGTCCTGGGCAGACGCAGAGTGGTTCTTGAGCCGGGATAAGGTTCCGGAGAAAATTACGGTTACAGCTTTTAAAGTATCTGGTGAAACTAACACTGATGATCTTTCACCAGCACCTGATGCGTGGAGTCGACCGGATATTCCTCTTCATGCACTTGCCATGTTAAAGAATCCGAGGGATGGAATTCATAATGCTCCACAGCAAATTCTTGAGTTGAAGGAAAAAGGCTTTCCATTAGCATATGTAGGTGATGTCGTGGGCACAGGTTCTTCTCGTAAGTCAGCGACAAACTCAATACTTTGGTATATGGGTAAAGATATACCGTTTGTTCCAAACAAAAGAACAGGGGGTGTTTGTATAGGTTCAAAAATAGCACCCATATTCTTCAACACGATGGAAGATAGTGGTGCATTACCACTTGAGATGGATGTATCAAGAATTCAAATGGGTGATATAATCGATATATACCCATATACAGGGATTGTTAAATCTCATGAGACTGGAGAAGAATTGAGTAAGTTTGTCATCAAGACAGAAGTTTTATTTGATGAAGTTCAAGCTGGAGGAAGAATTCCTTTGATAATCGGGCGAGGGCTGACAGATCGAGCCCGCACATCATTAGGTTTGGCACCTTCTACAGTATTTCGTCGACCTAGTGTAGCCACTCACGTTGCCAAAGGGTTCACCCTTGCCCAAAAAATGGTCGGAAAGGCGTGTGGTTTGGACACAGGAGTTTCACCCGGTACATATTGTGAGCCAAAAATGACCACCGTTGGAAGTCAAGATACAACAGGTCCAATGACGCGAGATGAGCTCAAAGATCTAGCTTGTCTTGGATTTAGTGCAGATTTAGTGATGCAGTCTTTTTGTCATACTGCAGCGTATCCCAAACCTGTTGATATTATAACTCATCACTCTCTTCCTGACTTCATCCGCACTCGCGGTGGTGTCTCACTCCGCCCAGGAGACGGTGTGATTCATAGCTGGTTAAATCGAATGCTTCTTCCAGATACAGTTGGTACTGGTGGAGATTCTCATACTCGCTTTCCTATCGGAATATCGTTCCCAGCCGGATCGGGTTTAGTAGCATTTGGTGCAGCTACTGGGGTAATTCCATTAGATATGCCTGAAAGTGTGAGAGTTCGATTTAAGGGAACAATGCAACCTGGTATAACGCTCCGCGATTTGGTTCACGCGATTCCCCTCTATGCAATACGCCAGGGTTTGCTTACAGTTGCAAAAGAGGGAAAAAAGAATATATTTAGTGGAAGAATCTTGGAAATTGAAGGACTGGAAAATTTGAAGTGCGAGCAAGCTTTTGAACTTTCAGATGCGAGTGCGGAGCGCTCTGCTGCTGGCTGCACGATCAAGCTTAATAAAGAACCAATAATCGAGTACCTGCATTCGAATATTGTGATGCTAAAGTGGATGATAGGCAACTCTTACGGTGACCGGCGAACAATTGAACGTCGAATCAAAGCAATGGAAAGCTGGCTCATGAACCCAATTCTTCTTGAAGCAGACACCAATGCAGAGTATGCAGCAACAATTGATATCGATATGAATGAAATAAAAGAACCTATACTTTGTGCACCCAATGATCCGGATGATGCTCGGACTTTAAGTGATGTCATGGGTGATAAAATTGACGAGGTGTTCATTGGATCATGCATGACAAACATTGGTCACTTCCGCGCCGCAGGCAACTTACTTGAAAAAAATCAACACAATGGGCTCCCAACTAGGTTGTGGATTGCTCCTCCAACGAAAATGGATGAGGAACAGTTAACTAACGAAGGTTACTACAGTATTTTTGGCACTGTAGGAGCTCGGACAGAAATGCCTGGCTGTTCTCTCTGCATGGGCAATCAAGCCCGAGTCGCTGAGAAAAGCACAGTCGTCTCTACATCTACAAGAAATTTCCCGAATAGATTGGGGAAGGGTGCAAATGTCTATCTGGCATCCGCAGAACTTGCAGCGGTATGTGCCATGACAGGTCGTATTCCTACCCCAACGGAGTATTTGACGTACACTAAAATGTTAGATACAGTTGCGGATGATACCTATAAGTATCTGAACTTCAATGAGATTGAGAGTTATGTTCAGGCGGCAAGTAGAGTTGAGTAAAACTGGTATACAGAGTGCAGAAATGAATCCTATCGTCGACAAAATGTAATATAAGTGCAGATTTACGAATAAAACACGGTGTAATAAGATAATTTATCAAAGTTTTTTCTAACTCACTATTTTTTGAACCCTACTCCCTAAAATTTAACCGCGCTATCGGATAGTATGCTCATGGTGGGTTCACTTTATAAGTAGGAAAGTATATAATTCTGACCTGAATAATTTTACGTTCAATAGAATATTCTGCTGAGGTTCCTGTTTCTGTTACATTTGGTAAGATTTTTGAGAACCGTTTAAGAAGTCTTTCAGAGAAATTGTTCAATACTTGATTGATACTCACTTCACGAGGAGCTCCACTTTTTTTTCTCAAAGATGTTAGTTTGTCATCCATATTTTCAAACTCAATAACAATATCTCCGAGATCAATATTTAAACTTTCCTTCATACGGTTTCCAGATATGTTTTTCAAAAGCTCGTGGAGTGGAACGCATGCTTGTGCGACTAAGCTACTAGTTTCAAGAGAGTTTTGAGAATACCAATTCAAAATCAATGACTGGGTCAATACATCCTGCACAGGAATTCGTATAGATGACCTCTTTTTGGGCTCGATCAAAGTTCTGAAACGAATTTCCTCAAACTTTTCATTTATATTGTTTGCGTGCCAGCTCATTTGACATCCTATTTCATCTCCAATATAATCTCCATTCCTAGAATTCAGAGTAATTTCAAGAGAACCATCGGCATCACTCTCATCAAAAGATGTGTTAGGAACAGCATAACCTGTACCTGGCATCGGGACTGTTATGAAACGAGGCCAAACTAAATATGAACCTATCAGTGCTTTTATATAGGTTCTCAAAGGCTGTGAGATACCGGGTACAAGTGTAATATCTCCTCCAACAACACGAAGGTCAAAGTCGAGACTGGGCTCTTCTACTAAAGCGATAGTAAGAGCTCCAAAACATGGAAAAACACCAATCAAAGGTGCAAATATCAAACGCAATGTGAATGTACACTGCAGCTCAGTGAGTGAAACAGGAACATTCAGGGTATCATTGGCAGCTCGAATACCAAGTACGACATCAGGGTCACCTGCCCAGAAGATTTCAAGATCAATTTCAACAGCTCCTCGATCTTGTGTATCATAAACTTTAACTCCTTGAATTATTGCAGGGACTGAACCAAAACTGAAACGTTCAAACCTTAAAGATGTTAAGACTGTTGGTCTTGTTGCTTGAAGGATTGGGTCAAGTGCCCTTGTGATAGCATTACTAGTAGCCTCGTCTAGATATGGCCAAGCTGCAGCCACAATTTTATTGAACCAATTTGCCTGCTCGCTACCACTAATGTCACTCAGAGTAGGAATACTGCCGACAAAAGCTTGAGAGTCAAGAGATTCTCTGCTATTTGAATTTATAGTAAAAGAAGGTAGTTTACCCCTGCTACTACTTTCCTTTTCACTCCGCTCACACAAGAACTTAGAAAACATTCCTGTAAAAGCTCCACAAACAAAAGATGCTGTTGCAAGGCTTCCATCACTCGATGGGAAATCCAACTTTGTAACAAGGCTATTAATTAAATCGATATTTAGTACTGAGTTTGCTGAACTTGCCAGAGCACGTCTACTCAAACTTTGCCTCCTAGCAGTTTTAAAGTTTCGAATCTTCGACCGCAAGAATATTGTTTGACTGTTCCATGAACCAGTGTGATTTCTGACGAGAGCCTTCGGTGTATTGGAGGCTTTAAAAACCATTCTCAAAACTATTTATCACAGCAAAAATTAAGAATACCTTCTAAGATTTACCTTTACCTCAGGATATCAAAGTTTTGGGAAAAACTGATTACGTTATTCATAGTGAAAGTTATTTGTGCGCCTTAATTCTTTTCAAATTTTCGCGATCTATACAATACTGAACTTCTATTTTACACTCAACAAATGACAGCTTACTGTAGTTTTGGAGAAACAAGACACCAAAAAGAGCGCCAAAGAATCAATACCTCCATCCTTTGTTCCTTTCAAATATGAGTGCTGTATGACGTGAAGGAAAAAAAAATCACAAATCACGAGGACAGGAGGAGTTCAGACACAAGAAATTGGAACAACGAATATCGCCATATCCTTTTATCCGTTTTGTGTATATATTCAACAAATCAATGCGTTTTTACCGGGTTGGACCCCCCCAAAAAGGAAAAGGTTCATTCTCTATGGTCTACAAATATCGTGCTGTTCTGGCCTTCTGGGTCTCTAGTTTTTACACCAGCATCATACAGATACTCATAGTTTACTCAAAATTGAAGTATTGAACATTCATACCAGTACAGTCATTTTTTTCATTTTTTTCAAGTCCGTGAAAACTCGTCCGGAGAAGCTCCGTGAAAGAGGGGGGGGGGGGGGGAAAAAGAAAACTAACATACAACACAGAAAAAACAAAAGGTCAAAGTCAAAAGCAAAACGGTTGGTATAAGGAGAGAGAAGAAAGTAAAAGCGAGCGAAAGATGGTCACAAATTAAAAATGCGATACACGCTTCTCGCTGCATGTTGGCGACAGACGAAAAAGTAAAACTATGTCGTTGCCAAACTTCTTTTTATGCTGATATAGCTAACCCGATTCACCACTTATATCAATACCGCTTATTTCTATTGAGTAAACTTCCACAATAACCAAGGAGCCAACGCGATTCTTGGTATGCTGACCATCGCTCCCTGAATAGCAAAAGATTGGCTAAAATTTCAAGCCAGTAAAAAGTCATTTTAAATATAGTGTTTGAATCTTAGTAAAGCAAAGTGCATGAAAATACCTTGTCTAGTTTCGACTTCCATTTTCTCGGAGACGCATAGTAAAAAGATGAAAAATATAGATGCCTACATTGAACCATAATTTGATTCAAGGACATCTCTTTCATATTTAAATTGATTACCTCGAGCCAAGTCAGTGGCTCAAATATTCGACACTCCAGTGCGAGTTGTTCAACTTCACCTTGAAAAAAATGTCAAAAGAATATACTGCCTATTAAAGTTATGTTGGACCTCTAATATTATTTGTCCTCTCCTTGTTCAAGGGATTACAATCTGCATGATACTCATAAAGAAATCTGAAGAAAGACTCTTCCTACCCATTGCAGCGAAAGTTAAAATGAGGATAATCCTGAAGGAGAGTTCTCACCGAAAAGAATTCACAGTCTGCTCTATATAATTTCATCAGATCAAATCCTCGATAATTTAATCCAGAAAGTTCAAGATCAATTAGTTTGAGCTAATTATAAGAATGAGCAACAGTATCCTATATTATCATGGAACTTGTTTTACCGAATCATCTTCTAAAATCATTATGTTTGAAGGTTTCAGATCACCATGTGTTAAAGTAGTTGGAAAATTTGCTTCCTATATTTTTCTAAAGTTTATTGCTTTTATCCATAGTCATATGATCTTAACCTCAATAATAGATCGATTCATTCTGACTTCCTCCCTGAGAATCTAACGAAAACTTGTGAGTTGAGTTGAGAGAAATATAAAATGTATCTCTAACTTCGTAGTCAACATACGATGGAAGTTCCTGCCACTGTATTATTTTAACTAAACACACACAAGAAGCAAAATTGTTATTTTCACCTTTGTCGAGTCCTCAATCTCCTGCAACATAAGATCTATCCATTTCCAGACCAAGCATCTCTCCGATCCTAATATGAACATGATCCGATTTTTGCATATTTTTACTGAAAAATACCTTTGTAATCCATTTGATTCTCTCTATGCAGCTTACTAATACTGTAAAAAAGTTAATCCATCTCCTTATGAAAACTGCGATAAATTGAAAATTACATGTGTGCCAGCTTTTTTGAAAATTTTGCATCGGAATGGATATCCATCTCTGCCATAGGATTGCCAATAATAAATTGATGAGCTATTCCTAACTCAGATGTTGCTATCACATCTGGTGAAATTCCAAGAGTACTGAGTAATACATCAAACTTCCCTCTTTGATTATTCGTTAGTGCAATTTCAAAATTTCTCAAAATTTTATTCTTACCTCTCATCAGGTTCCACACGCATTTTCGAAGCATTACTGTAAACTTTAACAATAGCTCTGGAGCTATCATTGCGCTCCACCTAATGAACATCATAAGATACGTGGATAAGTTTTGTTTTGAGTGAGTACCTCAAAAACTTCGTTACAGTAACCGTTTTTTGCTGGAGTTAACTTCAACTCGCTTCCGAAATATCGTAAGAGGTCAAACAATAAAGTAGTATCACTGAAAACCTCCTAGGAATGCCCAGTAAATCTTCAATTACTTCATGCGTTGTGTTGCACGCAAATGTAAAGTATCCACAGTACAATCTTCTAACAGGTTTCTGACATTTTCGTGCTCTGATTTTCAGCACGCTGTATTTTTTCCCTTCATGAAAGGAACCTGCACCGTGGAGCTGCTCACGAAGAAAGGCTGGGCAGTTAGCATGCTGTCTCATGATGACGGTCACTCGTCTTAGTTCCTCTTCTCGTGTGCTCGCGCGACAGAAAATATTTTCTTCCGCATTTTCAGCTCTGATAGTTAGAACGTGGGCCCGACCGCCCAATGAGTGGCCTCGAGTAGGAGCAGAGAGGCCAGAAGAAATTATGAAAATTAGCCTTGTATTTTATTTATTAGGGGGAACACAGTTCGACAGCAGTTGTGGTGAGCGAAGGACCTCCTAAAAATTTAGGGGAAATTTTTTTGCCCTTCAAAGTTTGTCAAGCAGGTAGATTTGCAAGGGGGCATAGCAGGAAAAAAATCTGTACCGGTGACTCTGCTACAATGCAACTAGATAAGGAAGTGCTGGACCATAATATGTTTTGTTTATTGTTTTGAATGTTTATGAGTTTCCCGTATGGCAGAAAGGAGAAGAAAGAAATTGGAAAAGGAGAACAGCACTAAACGAAGCGGGACACAGTGGGGACGAGTTCCCATGATTTACTATGAGAGACCATTTCCCAGATCTAAGTGAGTTAATATCGGAAGTGGGAATTAAGTGCATATCAAGCGTATCGAGAGATGTGGTATTATGTCACCATGCCGTGACGAAAACTCTTTTTTCTTTACACTTTTGAGCGAAGAGAGAATGAGAGAGGAGTTGCACGAAACCGAAGTAGCACGCGCCTCCCTTTCCTTGCTGCAACTCAATCTCAGTAGAAACGTAGCATGCTATCTGGCTCGCACGGGCAATATATTTAGCGAGAAAATCCATGAGTTGAAACGAATAGTCTCGGAGCTCAAAGAGCACACGGAAGGAAAAAAGAATATTACAGTGCTAATTGGTAGAAGTGGGGTGGGTAAAACTCACATTGTGAATAAAATTCTGAAGATGTTTAAACCAAGTGACAAAGAATATTCACAGATGTATGAGCACAAAAACAAAAAGAGAAAGGCTGAATCATTGGAAGTATATGCTATACCCGATCCGGAGAATTTCTTTTCAGATTTCTCAACTAATATTTTTTTGAGGCATTCTAAACTCCAAATGGAACATGCAACTCTTCGGAAATATTTCATGGTAAGCTCAGAAAAAGTATCACAATTGGATAACAGTTTTTTTCTTCTACCCGAGACTGAAATATCGACTGCTGCTAACATTCCCTTCCGAATAGTTTATGGATCAGAGCTAAGAGTAACTTTAGTTTTTGATCAGGTTCAAACAATTCAAAGCCTTTTAGAGCTCTTGAAAAATTCGGTTCAAAACAGTCGCATGGTCATAGAGGATGAGACACATTGTCGTACAAGTTTTCATTCAGATACAAAGATGCACTCCTTCGAAAAGAACGGCACGAATGACGCACTTTTGCGTAAAGCTCTATCAATACTTGGTTTACACCCCAACACAAATATTACAGACATTGTTTTAAAAAAAGTGTGTGTCCCGAAGGACTTAAGATATTTTCTTGGAACATGTGTATCATTTACACCCAGGAACTATTCCTCATTTGAACAACAAGTCAAGGAGGTTAAAAATTTCATCTTTCATAACAGCCACAATAAATTTAGTCATATTATTCGATTTGTTGTGATTCAGTACCCAAGCAATTTGTTTATAAATGGTCTTGAGCTAATTGATACTCCTGGTTTTAATTTGAAAAGCTCTTTTGATTCGAAGATGATGCACAGTGGTGCGATTAATTCCGCTTCTACTATAATACATGTTTGTGATGAGAGGAAAGTCGATGATGGATTTCGCACCCTCCTCTTAGAGTACCTTCGTGATGAAAATTTCCATCACAAAAGGAAAAGATTTTTTATAGTAAATAATTTGAGGGACCCATATTCTTCTAAATTCGAGAAAAAGTTGATTCTTCTTAGACTCAGAGAGCTTGCTTCACTTGAATATTTAGCTACCAATAATCTCAGATTATATGATGATTTTCGCAAGAATTGCAGTGTATTTGTATATTCAAAAAGTCAGGATATATCTGAATCGGGTATAACGAAACTCACAGATGTTCTATGCACCGATTCTTCATATCGATTCCAAGACAATGGTGATGACTCCCATAGAATACGTGCATTACTTGCCAAAACAGTGCCTGCTTGCAGATTTCTACTTGAGGAAGTGCATAATTTCTCATGGTGTCATGAAAATTTCTTCGGAGAATTGGTGTATTGTATGTTACTCTTCAGTAAATTTATAAAATCCAACATGTATCGACGTGCATTTCATTCTGATGAACAATATCTCTCAGAAGAGAGGGTTTCTTGTGCCTATGAAAAATTATTAGATTTTCATTCCAATACTTTTTTAAGCATTGATATGTGTACTGAACTTGGACTTGTATTTGGTGCGACACCTACAAAAATTGCTCATACATTCTCGGAAATTTCACATTGCAAGGAGAAAATAGTCAAATATTATTTCTTGGCAATCTACGTGAGAGGATTGAAGGAATACACAAAAAGTTCGATTCAGAAAACTTTTGAAAGCTTTCTGAAAAATTTCCTTGATGAAGTTTTACCTTTTGTACCTCAACAAGTTTTAAGCATTCGTGCTAACACTAATGGTGATAATCTAAGAAAGAGGTTATTGCAAAACTATGTTTTTTGCCTGCGCAGAAAAATTATGGAAGAATTCTCTTTTCTATTCACTGAAATTTGGCAGGAACAATTTGAGTGTTCGCTTCAGAATTCTTTGAAACAATTGAAAAATGATGTTGGCACACGCAATTGCAAACCCTTACACTTTGTCTTCATGAATGATCATTTGAATAGAAGTATTAGAAGTGCAGTGCTCGATTATTGTTTTATCAATCTGCAAGAAAATTTCTCCAATATAATGGAGAAATGCATCATGTTGTGTAGTGATTTCACGAAGATAGTGATTCAAAATCTCGATCAAGAGCTCAGCCATTTTGTATTAGACACTTTAATAATTAATTTAGAATATTTACCGATGGTGGAAACTTTCCTGAGTACTACAGAAGTTCAATTTTTGGATTTAGGAACAGTAGGTAAAATGAATTCCAAAATTTGTCATACGTCATGGACAAGAAATAACTATGTAACTCTCTTTCGAAGGCTTCCAGACCTAATAGATTCAAATTTTGAAGAAAGAGGGATTGAACAAATATTCAATTGTATTTGGAGTGTCAGATCAACAGAATCGGATCAAAAGAACTTGTTGAAATCATTAAAAAGCAAGATTATATCTTCATGCAATCTCTTTGGTAATGATGCTAGAGTATTCTCTTGGATTTCATCTGTGCTTAACTTGTGCAAAATTCCACGATATTCCCCGCCAAAGGATTCAAATATATCCAAAAGTTCTGACTTCTCTCATGTGTTCAGCTCACGCCGACGAGCTATCTTGAAGGGGCTCTCGTTCATTGTTTCAAAGATAAACGATGATGTTTTCTTCAATGAGTGGGGAAGTGATGTATTGGTCACGCTATATTTTTTCATGGAAATATCGTGTAATAATGTCATTGTAGACATCTGTGAAAGTAATTTGAACAGTGGGATACAAAAATGGCAAACTTTAAATTCGCACTTGGAATTTTGTGCAGGACCTGAAGACGTGAAATACTTTCTCGAAGGGATTTTTGTATTATATAAGCTATCAAGGAAACATGTGAAGTTACGAAAACAGATTTATGCAAAGATAAACAGATTGCATTCGAGTACACTTCTAACCATAAATAGACAGAACAATAAAGCAAACAACCTACATGAAACAAAAGCCATGGAATTAAATGATGACATGGTATGGTCTTTTTTCTTTCGCGAAAATGGAGTTCATATCGAAAACGGTTCTGAAATCGACTTAGATATCCGTTGTCACTCTATGAATGCAAGCTTGCACTTTTCTAATACGACAAGAAACAATCTATTTCGCGAGTATAGCTATTTTGTGACCCACAAAATTTTTACGAAAAGTGAATGGTGTCTATACAGTCTGATACCAGAAGAATGGCTCTTTGAGATATCTTTCATGAAATTTAATTTACCAAATTTTATCAAGGTTAGAGATATTGAAATCACGGGCGAGTTTGTACAGGCACTGAAAAGTGCTGGAATTTCTGAATTAGATGAAGATATTCAATGGGCTACCAAATTTTTGATAAGCACGCAACATTCTGATGGTAGTTGGTTGGAATGTGAAATTAATGATAGGAAATATCACGCGACCGTCTGTGCTGTAGGTGCTTTACTTGATCATAATTACAAATATAGACGTCATAGTAACTGTAAGAACCTACTCACGTAAAACTTGGGGGCTCAAAATGTCTCGTTGGCAACTATTTGGTTCATGTCTGCAAGTAAGGAAGAAATACTTTCTAGATAAGTAATACTAAAGGATGCCCCCTCCATCATTTTACTACGATCTCCACAATAATGATATAAGATTTGCTCAGAAGAGAGATTTGCCTCACGTTCAACATCAGAGTATTTCTTGGAAAGAATTATACATATATTCAGACAGGCTTGGAAACAATTTTGCCGCATTTTATTCCTAATGCACTCAACATCAACATACCAAAAATACAAAGTCCGTGAAGGAGCATGATCAGAAGTACGAGAAACTTCTTGAATTTTAATGTATTCGCTTTTAAAAAGCTTATACAAGATTTCACGAGTTTGCTTTATCGGGAGCATCGCCATTTCTGATATTTCTTTTTGGTCAAGCCGACGGTTCACAAAAAGTAGGCGAAGAACACGTTTTGCAAGTGAGCCAAATCGCTGATGAACTACTGATTCGATATCGCTCTGTATTATTCTTTTGCCTGATTCATAGGTCTTCATGATATATGGATCGACACTTGTATTTTCAAGCATTGCTGTATGATCCATTTTTGTTTTGTTTTCTGAATCTAGCTCTTCTAAACTAACCTGTTTTGAAAAATTTCGACGACAAAACTCACCTAAATAACTTTTGTCGTCATTTGTACTCCATACGTTGTACTGAGTCCAAGTCGTTGAGGAAAAAGGAATTATAACTGCTTTTGAAGCCATCGCGTCTAGATATTTATTTATGGAAATATTATCGACACATGTGCTCAAACTCGCAAAGTTAAGTGACTTTCTTTGAGCTGAATCAAAACAACCATGCAGTAATAAGTATACAAACAACTTGCGTTCACTTATTTCCAAACCTGAGTTCAAAATTTTAAGCAAGGTTGGTCGCCTGATAAATTTAAAAACATCGCTGGAATGAAATGAATATTTTATCTCTCTTCTCCCCTTTAACTGGTTCGAGGAGAATCTAAGACAACGTTGTTTCAGAAGGACATAAATGATCCTTCGAATTTTATGCTTTTCAACTGTTCTACTCTTTGAAAATATTTCATCCAAAGTAGCTTCTCCATGTTGCATTACAGTGTTGCAAACATTTTCCGCAACTTCTCCAAAAAAATCCCTCACAATATGAATTGAAAGTCTATTACGAAGTGGATTTACCATTTTTACTCGTTTAGGGAGAACACTAGATTTGTGCAGTCTCAAGGTTAACCCCTTCACAATACACTGATTTTACGACTGTACTTTGTACACGTTTATCGTGCTGAGAGGGTGAAGCGTTGACGGATATTCGAATTTCCAATTTACTATTTCAGTTTTCTAAGTGCTCTAATGCATCTGATCCAAAAGATATTGTGTTGTGTCATAACAAGGAAGATAGCGCCTAATTTGAATAAGGTCCCTGGGACTTTGGACGCTCAGTTTAAGGATTTGTGCTTTTAACTTTTGATGTGTGCTTTTCTCCAAAAAAAAATTCTAATAAAATGATACCACCAGCAGGGTACCCGACGACCGATAAAACAAAAACAACAAACAAAATAGTCTTATTAATCAGGTAGGCATAATAGTCTGGGCACAAATTTGACGGTTAAGTACTTGTTGCAATGAATTGTATCATATAAGTCTTAAATGGAACATAAAGTGGACAGAGAATTGGGAAATAGCTATTTTGCTTTTCAATATTTATGCTTGATTCTCACAGTAGTAAGGCGTAAGCTATACTTTCAACAAAACTCCTTGAGAACTAAAACTAGTACTACATTTTAACTAATCCTGCTGCTTTATCCCAAGACTCCGTGTTCAACACTTCATCAATTGCCTTGGCAGACTTGTCGACGATTTTATCAACAAGTCCGTACTCGATCGCTTCTTGCGCTGTGAGATATAGTGGACGTTGAATATCCTGGAAAA
>Ga0255751_10002698_pt1 | contig 16455 bp, 11 predicted proteins | sample 071ome_20_FD_179951 | JGI IMG/M metagenome (GOLD analysis project Ga0255751, IMG submission 179951) | Coastal salt marsh microbial communities from the Groves Creek Marsh, Skidaway Island, Georgia - 071412BT metaG (version 2) | ecosystem: Environmental > Aquatic > Marine > Intertidal zone >...
AGTTATACCTTGAGTACCTTGTGAACCTTGAATACCCTGATCTCCAGCACCTTGGACACCTTGAGTACCCTGAGTTCCTTGTGAACCATCAGATCCTTGAGTACCTTGAATACCCTGATCTCCAGCGCCTTGGACACCTTGAGTTCCTTGTGAACCATCAGTACCCTGATCACCAGTTATACCTTGGATACCTTGAGTACCTTGAGTACCTTGTGAACCATCAGATCCTTGTGAACCATCAGATCCTTGATTACCAGATGGTCCTGCTGGTCCCGGAGATCCTGATGGACCGGGGGATCCTGGAGATCCTGATGGACCAGGAGATCCTGATGGACCAGGGGATCCAACATCACCGTCATTTCCACTTGATCCCTGAACACCTTGATCACCAGTTATACCCTGTATTCCTTGAATACCCTGATCACCTTTATCTACTGCTTGACCAGATAGTCCCTGAATCCCTTGATCTCCATCAGATCCCTGTGCTCCGGTTTCACCTTGTGTACCATCAAAACCCTGTATTCCTTGAATACCCTGATCACCTTTATCTACTGCTTGACCAGATAATCCCTGTACACCCTGTACACCTTGATCTCCAGTTATACCTTGGATACCTTGAATACCCTGATCACCTTTATCTACTGCCTGACCAGATAATCCCTGTACACCTTGATCTCCAGTTATACCTTGAATTCCTTGGTCACCGACACCTTGGATACCTTGAATTCCTTGATCACCTTTATCTACTGCTTGACCAGATAATCCCTGTACACCCTGTACACCTTGATCTCCAGTTATACCTTGGATACCTTGATCACCAAGACCTTGTACACCTTGATCTCCAGTTATACCTTGAATTCCTTGGTCACCAGTTATGCCCTGTACACCTTGGTCACCAGTTATACCTTGAATTCCTTGGTCACCAGTTATACCTTGAATTCCTTGGTCACCAGTTATGCCCTGTACACCTTGGTCACCAGTTATACCCTGTACACCTTGATCTCCAATTATGCCTTGAGTACCTTGAATACCTTGTGAACCATCAAATCCTTGATTACCTTGGTCACCAGTTATACCCTGAATACCTTGAATACCTTGGTCACCCTTATCTACTGCTTGACCAGATAGTCCCTGAATCCCTTGATCTCCAGGTCCTCCTTGAATACCTTGAACACCTTGAACACCCTGAATACCTTGAGATCCAACAATCGCATTTCGATATACTATTACATCTAAACTTTCCCCAGAATCAAGAGACTCCGTCAGTGTTATAGTATCTCCCCCGCTTAAAGAATATAATGATGGTGATAAGTGAACACCATTTAAATAAACATCTACATCTTCTTCAGATGAATATTCGATAGTGAAGGATATCTGATCTTGTTCTGAAATAAAATTATAAAGAATTCTTTCAAATCCAAAAACACTATTAACACTAGCCCAACTAACACCTACACCAGTTGAGGTTAATATTGAATTGGCAATACCAACATTATCATTAACATCATAGAAAACATCTGTTAACTTTAGACTTCCACGGATATCGACGTTTGCTTGAGGATTTGTGGTTCCAATGCCAAGAGAATTTGTAGAACTGTCAAAGACCAATAAAGTATCTGTTACAAACTCCCCATTTTCATTAAAGATAACTTCTTTGGAAGATCCAGGAGCAAAAACAGTAATTGTTGAAATTGATCCGCTAGCAGTTGCAGTTATAGCTGCGCCAACAAAATTTACTTTAGATACACTGTTTGCAGTTCCGACAAGAACTCCCTCATCAAATATACTGATTCCACCTAAAACCTCTGCAGGAGGAATTTCAACCCAATACTTATCATAAGAAACAGGATCATCAATCGTAACCAAATAATAATATTTGTCAGAAATTGGTAGCTGCTTTTCTCCAGGATATCCAAGATCTGGTTCTGCCTGATCAAGACCAAGATATTGATATCTTTCGGTTGAAATTCCAGATATTGGTGTTTTTTTAACTCGGTTACTAAAATATTTTGCCATTCTTTAAACGGTAGAATTCTCTAGTATGCTTCCAATGAATTCTAGTTGGAGTGGTCCAACTAACCCACCACTTACATAAGTGTGTGATATCCCATTGGCACTGCCAACATTTGTAGTAAATGTTTTGGATCCACCAACATCGCTTTCAATGTTGTCTATAACAAAAGATCTTTGTGGACTAGGAAATATAGTAGTTGTTATTCCAGATCCTCCTGGACAAGACATTTCAATACCAGACATTGTAATTTCACTATCAGATTCAAATCCATGTGGTGTAGATGTTGTTATTGTTGCAACTCCCGTCGGTTCATAATATTCAACATTAGTAATTGTAACAATTCCAGATTGAACTGAAGTTATATAAACTGAATCCAGAACAGATACGGTTTTTTCTAATACTAATCTCCCATCAACCAAAATAACTGCATCATTCGGTGGCACTTCAACTTCTTTGATGATTCTTATATCTCTAGTATTTCCTGTACTTCTAGATTCTCTTCTTTGAATAAAAGTAACTTTTGGGTAAGTTCCTACGCCGACATTTGACACTTGAGCATAAAGCAATATAGAAGATGTCCCCGTAGGAACTTCATATAGTTTTTGCTCTCCAGGTGCAACTGGAGTGGATACTGATAGAAACTTATTAACTGGTGCAATTGCCATTTTATTTTATTATCCCCCCAAAGCAAGTATCAATGGTGTTAAGTTTGCCTGTATCGCTCTAGTAAAGTCTCTTCCAGAAATAGTAGATGTAGTTTGATCAATTGTTAAACCTTCACCAATCCTAAAGTTACCTTTTTGATCTGTACTTGTGAATGGAATTTGCCCCCCATTGATAGCAACAACTTCATTTTCAGGTATTGGGACACCACCCTGGAAGGGGTTTGCTCTATTTATATCTGTGCCAGCACCAATATATTCGAAGGAGTGAGAGCTGGTAATAATCCTACTAAGTCTTCTAAATGATACACCAACATTTGAGTTAACAGAATATGGTACAAATTCATTAAAGGTTACAGTAGTAATACCCAAGATTGATGGTTCTGTTGCAGTATTAACAGTATATAATATTGGATCTGTAATTGCTTCTGCAGTTGCTCCACCAGAACCAGAAATAGTAATTGTAATATCTTGTTGATTGCTTCCTGTTCCTGATGGTAGGAAGTTTCTGCCACTCGAAATAACATCAATGGAAGAAATTGTTCCATCTGCATCAACATTTGCAGAAAGTTCTGCCAGAATTCCTTCTGGTCCTAGTGGTTCGGAAATTGTAATGTTTGGTGGTGCTGCTGCACTGTATCCAGATCCTCCATCTGTAACTCTTATGGATCTAATAACTCTAAGTGGTTCTGTAACTATACCTGCTTTTACTCCCGTATCTGGATAATCATCCAGATTAATTTTAAAAAATACTCCTTGCCCATCAAATGGTTTTCTTACATTTTCTTCAGAGTCTTTAACACCATAAAATACATAAGTATCTTCTTCGGCAGAAACTGTTGCTCCAGTAGTAATTCCAGTAAATTCATCTCCACTTGTTCCATCCGCATATAAACCATAATTACCAAATGAAGAGTTTGAGTTTGTTATGTCACATTGACCACCACTACCAGCAAAAATTCCAATATTGCAATTAATAGTGAAAATAGAAACTAATTGTGCATATGCTTTGTTAGTAACAGAAACTCCAATACCATTTTGGTTATACTGTGTAAACGAGTCACAAACCATACATTTGAGATCTTGTCCAAGATTGTTTGTTCCTGTAAAGGCAGCAGAAACATGATCTCCATCAATTTTCATACCAATACTATCGGTCATAAAATTAGTACAGTTACGAATATATGGAGACCTCCATCTTCCACTTGGTCCTTCATTGCAAGGACCTGGATCTAGGAATCCAGATCTAGCACTACCAATTCCTACTGGTGGTGGAAATGCTACAGCAGCAGCAGTAATGTTAATAGGTGCTACATCATCATACGGATCTTTACTATATGCAAAACTCAAACTATCAATGAGACATCCTCTCCTAACATAGAAAACATCGTCATTGTTCTGTGGATAAATTGTTACTAGTCTTAGGTCTTGTCCAACGACGGAAACATCAGTTCTTAATCCAATTGGATTATTTTCAGCATAAACACCAGAACGAACCATAATTGTATCACCTGGTTGTGCTATTTCTGCTGCAGCACCAATAGTAAGTTTTGCTGAACCTTCTGTTCTTCCATTATTATCATCATTTCCATACTTTGTAACATATATAATGTTCTTTGCATCTGCACCTGCTGGAGACCAAACAATTTTTCCGTTTGGATTATTAATATTCGGCGCAGCAGATGGTCCACTTCCAATAATAGTTGTAACTATTCCCGCACAAACTGTGATAGCGGATACAACATTAGCACATCCATCTGGATCAATATTTGAACTATAGTCTGGATCGTCTTGTAGTGAAAGATCCCGAATAAGAGAAATACTATTACCAACTCCTTGATAAGATCTGGTTGGTGGTAAGTTATTAATTACATATCTTGATACTTGAGCAGCAGTTGTAATGGCAACGATTGTAGCATCTTTAATGCTATATCCATTTACATCCGTGCCAGTAATATGTTGTAGGACTGACCCATTATAATAAGATAAACCCGCACCTACGCAACGTGAATTACCACCTCGTGTAATATCATAAGTAACTGCTTTTAGAATATCTTTGATATCATCTTTACAAGATGTGTAATCTGCGGATGATAATTCGAAAGCTGGGTTTTTATAGTCAGTGCTAGTTAAAAATCCAACTGCTTCATTTGCAATAAAGTCTAAGTTTAAACGTATGAGATTGGCAGCATCATAGAATCTTCCACCAATAATATTGCCAGAAGTATCAACCCCTACGCTTGTTAAAACATTTCTTGGAACTTGGTAATTTTCATTTTTAAATCCAACTTCATTATTTGTGTCATAAATTGCTTTTTGAAAGCGAACATCCTTATTAAAATCAACATCCTGTGATGGTGTTACACTACCAAATCCAACACTTCCTATTCCAGTTGTTGTGATAACTGTACCACCAACACCAACTTGAAGAGTAGAATTTAAAGATGTTGCCCCATCAACTGTTAATGTATCATCAAAATCAACTGATTCTCCAACATTTAATCTTTTTACAATACCGACTCCACCATCAATTTGAACAGATCCATTTGTTGGATTAGTAGAATCCGTTGTATTGTTAAATCTGGTGAGTCCATCAACATCAAGAGTACTGTTTAATGTAGTAGCACCATCAACATCAAGGGAAGAATTAAGTGTAGTAGCACCATCAACGTCAAGACCAGCGTTGAGTGTAGTATTACCATCAACGTCAAGAGTATTGTTTAAGGTAGTAGCACCATCAACATCAAGAGCAGCATTAAGTGTGGTAGTGCCATCAACGTCAAGGGAAGAATTAAGTGTAGTAGCACCATCAACATCAAGGGAAGAATTAAGTGTAGTATTACCATCAACGTCAAGAGTACTGTTTAAGGTAGTAGCACCATCAACATCAAGAGCAGCATTAAGTGTGGTAGTGCCGTCAACATCAAGAGTATTGTTTAAAGTGGTAGCACCGTCAACATCAAGAGCAGCGTTGAGTGTAGTAATACCATCAACATCAAGAGCAGCATTAAGTGTAGTAGTACCATCAACGTCAAGACCAGATTCAAGTGTAGTATTACCACCAACATTCAAAGTTTCTGATATTTCTACACTTCCAGTAACATCTAAATCTGCAGTTGGTGTTGAGTTATTAATACCTACTTTAGAATTTCTATAGATATTTCCACTAGCATTAGATCCCCAATAATCATAAACGAAAATATCAGCAATACTAGCATTATTTGAATTAACAGATGCCTGAACAGTATCTGTTGATGAACCAAAACTATTTCCAGCAACTAAATTTAATCCACTAAATGAAGTAAGACCTACTAAAACTTCGTCATTATAAACAAAAATACCCTCACTAAAGGATGGTTCAAAGTTTACCCACCTAATACCATCTCCATCTTTAGTTAAGAAAGCTCCAACATCACCAGGACTATTTGTAGAATCATAAATTTCATCATCGATTTTTATACTACCGGCAACGTCTAGTCGTTGCTCTGGTGATGTGCTTCCAATTCCAATATTTTGATTAACTATAATATTTTCAACAACATTAACACTACCATCAATATCAAGTTTATATTCTGGATCAGTTTTTCCTATTCCAGTATTTCCATTTTCTAATACTGTAAATAATGAACCACCAATTCCAACTTCTAATTTTTGTCTTGCTGAAAGAATATCAACAGTCAAAGACGAGTTAATGTCTATGTCGCCAATAAAAGTAGTTAAACCAGTAAAGACTGAATTACCAGTTACATTTATACTATCAAGATCTAATACATCCTTAGTAAAATCATATTCTAACTTTCCATAGATATAAACATTTTCAAATATAGAATTTCCAGATTGAGTTCTCTGTTGATCGAATGGTAGTGACATATTTTTATCCTATAATACCTAAAGTGAATCCTTTAACTAGATCACCAAGTTTATCAGTCACATAACTTCCAGCAAATGCTTGGAAGATATTACTTGTTCCTAGTAGATCTCCTAGATTTCCTCCACTAGCAGTAACTTCTACATCACTTCCAATAATATCGATAGTTTGTGTTCTTCCTTCCTCTTCATAACCAATACGGATCTTACGAGATTGAAGAACTAATTCATCTGCTGCTTCGAGAACAATTTGTTGTCCTTTAATTCTTACAAATCCCTTATCAGCATTCATTGCCAAATCGCCCTTATGGGCAACCAGCATATAACTTACATCACCACTTTTGTTCTTTGCTCCACACTCTACTTGGAGAGTCTTTTCGGCATACTGACGAGAAAGACCGCTTTCATACAAACCTTGATTATATTTTACACCAGAGGAATTCTGTGATTGTAGTGTATATGCAGTTTTTCCAGCAACACCAACTTGAGATCCACCTGTTTCAAAAAACAGATTGGGACCGAATACATCTATACATCTTGCTTCTTGCGTCATGATACACAGTCAATAACTCTTGCCACTTCTGTTTGTGGTCTTCTTCTGGTTGTCATAACGGGTCGTAGGATTGCTCCAGAACCAGTCAATGTCCTAATATTTAGTTCTGGTAGTGAACGATAGGCAGTTTGGTTCTTAAGTTCTACTCTAGAAATACTGCCACCACTGAAAGTAACGGTAACATCATCATTTTCTATAACATCATCATCAGCATATCCACTTCCAGGATCTTCAATCACAATAGTATCAATGAATGAGTCTTGAGGTGCTTCTGCTGGATAGTTCTCACCTTCACTGAATACAACAACAGAAGTTACTTCTCCGTAGGTAGGTGAATTTCTGTTCGTATCAATGATTGCTCTACCATAAGCACCATATCCTTGCTCGCATCCATCACTGAAGGAAACAAATGGAGCTTCAGTATATCCTTCTCCAGGTTGTGTAATGTTTACACCAACAATACTTGCAGTCTTTTGAACTCCACCGAAGATATCATCCTGATCAAGTTTATTGATAAAGTTGCCAAGAATAACTTCACCAGCGACTCCTGATCCTCCACCACCAAAGAATTCAACCTTAGGTGTTCCGCACTTGAAGATGTTTCCAGTATTACATGGTGGAAGAGTTCCGTCAGAATCACCAACTTTTTCGCCAAAGATTGACCAATTGCCATATTGTTCTTGGAAATCCCCAATAAGATTTGAAGCACCTTTGGATAGAGAGAAATCTAGTGCCTTATCCAAAGCATCTTTTTGCTCTTCATTATCTCTATCTTTCAAAATACCAACATCAATCTTATACTTATAAGTTGTTGGACACTTTTTCTTCTCTCCACACTTAAGAAGATTAGCAATCTTACGAATTGTATTGATGCCAGTTAAAACAGCATCTCTTACCTTAAATACTGTACCTAAAATAGATTGAATTGGACCAAGAAGAGGTCCAAGGAAAGAGTCGATAAGACCAGTAATCTTTCCAGTGAGTGCTCCAATAAACTCCTGAACAGCACAGGTGGGAACATTCAAAACATTCTTAACCATACTAACAATCATATCTTCAATTACACCAGTGAGTGCGTCAGATACTTTTGCTGCCAAACACTTGATTGCCTTGAATAAAGCATTAACTGGATTCAAAAGATCGCTTTGAACACCAACAACTTTTGCTAAAGCATCAATTGGACTCGCAACTGTATTAAAAATTTGTTGGGCAAGAGCAGCCATTCCACTCTTAATCCACTTGATCAATTTCTTAGTCACAGTATTCATAATCTGCCCAATAAAACCTTTAGCGGCAGATCCAATCAATCCAACAACTTCACTAATTTCTCCAGGAAGATTGAGAGCAAAGTTTCCTACTCTTGTAATCAACTTAAAGAAATTGCTAAGATATGACTCTACTTGAGCAAAGAAGTTATTCTTACAAGGATCGGCAAGAATTATAACATCTCCAGTTGTAATTGATGCTGGATCTGTTTCTGGTTTTGGTGCTTTCTTATATTCTTCTCTTCTCTGTTGATATGTTACTAATTCTTCAGCAGACCATTCTTTCTTTTCCTTCTCAGTATATGGTTCTACATTACCAAATTCTTCTGGATAAGTTTCTTTAATAGTGGCAATTGTACCTTCCCAACCAGGAGGATTGTCCTTGATTAGTTGATTGAAAGTATCAAGTTGATCTGTTGTTAATTGTTGTGCCATCTATTGGTTTACCTCCTAGTGTTGATATTTATTAACGGTCTGCTAATAGACTTGCTCTATATTCTGCTGCCTTTTTTGCTGCTTCCTCTGGAGATGCTCCAACTCTTTCAAGACTTTCCTGATATCTTGTTTTACCATTTTTTTGAATATAAAGTCCGTCCGAAAGTGGACCTATCTTATCGGCAGCGGTTAAATCAGCATTTCTCTCAGGTGGTTTTTCTATCGCACCAACTTCATTTTCTCCTTCAGGATTTATGCCCATCTGTTGTTGTAATTTATCATTTGGTTTTTCTCTCTGCTGATTAGTTCCGTTGTTTTTCTTTTTGGGTTTTAACTGTGGAGTATTGGGACCATCATTCTCATTTGCCTCTTGACTCTTTAGAAGACCAGGTTTCAAATCCTTTGTAAATCCAGGTTTTGGATCAAATGCACCAGATCCACCATACTTAATGCTAGTGGTTCTTGGGAAAGCTCCCATGATTACTGGGATTTGATTATCAGGTCCCATCCAGAAACCATAAACAACATCACCCTGCGCGTATCTTACAGATCTATATCTACCTCCACCACCAGTTCCGTCAGTTGCTGATAATCCAACAGTAGCATAAACAACATCTCCATCATCAATTTCTTTGCTATTGGGATAATATCCCATAATACGGACTTTATATCTCCATCCCCATCCAAGTCCAGATACCTGTTCCTTTTGAGAACTCCAAGGAACTATGACTCCTGTCCAAAATATTCCGTTTCCAAAAAATCCTAGATCGGACATCTTTACTTTTTATTAGTATATATTCCGTAACCATCACGAATGATAGTCAATGATGTATAGGAACGTTTTGAACTAAAATAATGGCAGAGATTTAAAATCAAATATTTTCTTTTATCAAATGCTTTTGAAACTTTATCATCTTGAGATATTCTTTCAATATTACAAATAATAGTATCTCCAGCCCTTAATTCTGGATTACATGGTACTTGTATTTGTACTACCTGTGAATGAAGTGTATTATATCTGGCACAAGATTTTGCTTGCCATTCTCTAGGATCATTATTTACATTGATACTGATATTTGGATCCAAACTACCAATATCTAAAATATGAAAGAATTTTCTCACACTTTTTGAGTTCCTAAGATGTGGTGGAAGTTCTCCCAAGGATTTTTTTATTTTATTTTCTTTTAGATCGAAAATAACTTCATCATACTTAAAAGTTCTTGGATCAAAAAATATGTTTAAACTATAAGAAGATCCACCCTTTGAATCATCGAGAACATTTTGATCTTTTATGGTAATCGGTGTTTCTACAATCTTAAAATCATTATCATCATTATCTAAATTTGATTTCAATATATTTGAATACGTATATGTTGCTTTTGGTTCTTGACTTATCAATGAGTCTATTGATCTGTAATTGAATCCATCTTGAGTTTCATAGAAAAAATATCCAGGATCACCAGAAACAGGAATAGATTTTTTACAAAGACTAATGATATTATCTAATGGACCTTTTTGAGGTAGACCTGTGAAATTATATGAATTTGATGTTGGATCTACCTTAATTCTATTTTCTGGAACTTTAAGATATTCTTTCAGGATTTTAGTAACGGAGTCACTAATTCTTCCGGTAAACTTTCTAGAAACAGGAGTTTCTGTATTTAAATAAGCATAACTAGACATCAAAGGTAAAGAGACAGCTTCTCTATTAGACTCTTGGGATGGTGTGTGATTACCATTCACCACTAAAGGATTTGTTTTAAGTAATAGATTTCCTCTCTTTGTTTCTATAATAACTTCTATCTTTTCTTTTCCTGTTAATGGTAATGCTTCTCTTATAGTTCCAGGTTTATCTGTTCTATTATCTGTAGTTGATCCACCAGTATCAATGTAGACCATATTAGCAGTGATAATAGGAGAGTATAAACTTTCATGATAGAAAAAACTTACAGTCTTTCCATCAAGACGAACTCTTTTACCATTCTTATCAATTACTAAATGAGAATATTTTGATGCTAGTGCTGCACTTGCCATTTATTGACTCCAAACAGAAGATAAACGTTTATTACTTCTCACTACTTTTTTTGATTCCATTTGAATAGGGACGGGGATTGGCATAGGGACAACCGATTGGATTTTTTGAACGCCAACGTAAATTACTTGTCTGTTTCTTCTATTTAATGATCTTCTTCCACCATTCTTTAAATTATCAACTTTAACATCTTTTTTAACGGGAGCAATACTTTTTTCACCCGATGGTTTTGCTACTAGAAGTCCTCTAGCAGTCTCACCAAGAACAGAATTTGATGCTCTAAATCCAACACCATTAACATGTAGAGAAATGTGTGGATAAACTCCTCCATCACCACTTATAGATCTACCAGAAGCCCCTTGATATCCAAGTAATGTCCCTTTTGGTATTACTTGCCCATCTGTTCCCCTAAAAGGAAGATCTCTAAAATGACCCATCAATACTTCATATTCTTTATTTCCACGTTTAAAGTAATATGCTCCATAATAACCAAAACCTCTTCCCGATGGACCTAATGCTCCAGCAGTTCCCTGTAAACCAACTGAAGGATTTCCATCCGTTCCTTTACTTCTATAAATCATATCAAATGGGGCATAGATTGGAGTTCCAATGCCACCAGGTAAATTCATATTAAGACCTGTCTGTTCGCCATCAGTATCTCCAGGATTTCCAATGTAAGCACCAGAAGCAAAAGATCCTGTTTTTCCGGCAGATCCTTGATCACCAAGAGGTGATTTTAATCCAGGGGATCCAGGTTTATCAGATTCAAACATTGTATATTCTTTAAAATCATCTGCTAGAGCAGCAAATAATCTTGTATTTTCTTCGTCAGACTTGACTACTTGAGTTATTTGATTAACTGTTCTATAAAAATCATTAAATGCTAATGTAGCGCCACCTCTAGATGCTTTTTGCTGTCCAGTTTGTGCTACTGTATTTGGTTTTATGACTCCACCTTTAGAATATCCAGGAACCATTATTGGTGGTGTAAAAGGTGCTGGATTGACCAGAGGTCTTGGGGAAGGTGATGGTGTTGTTGATGGGGTTTGTGAACCACCAACAGGTTCTCTTTTCGTTTCTGATGGAGTAAAACCAAAGAAAGACAATAATGGATTAAATAATTTTCCAACTTCATCCAATTGTCTTTCAATATCATCTTTTGTTCTTACAAACGCATCTTGAGCAGACTTTGGAAATGCTTTTACGATGTCGACAAAGACGAAAATTGCTTTACCAATAGCCATCAGTACTGATCCAATCGCCTTGATAAATCCACTATTAAAAAACTGCTTTAGTTTATCAATGATTTGTGGTAGTTTATTAACTAAAAATCCAATCAATATCAAAGAGAAGAATTCTTTTATTTTTTCAAATATACTCTTTGGTTTAGCAAGAATTCTAGCAGTTAATTTTTTAAATCCAGATCCAATATTTTTTGCCTCTATCTTGGTTTCTATCTTCTTTCTTTGATTTTGTCTATCAATTACATCGATTAGACGTTTCTTTTGAACTCTAATTCTTTTCAATTGATTATTAGACTTAACCAAGAAGCTATTAATATTGGTTACATTTAATTTTAAATTTTTTACTTCTGCTTGTTCCATATTAGATTATCCCCAATATGCCAGGAACCAACATCATATAAGGATTTAATGGATTTATAGGATCAATAAGTTCAACACCAGTCGCCTTGTTTTGTAATGTTGGTATTTCTGGTGGTTGAGAATTCACTACTTGTGTTGGTAAATTAAATGGTCTAATAATAGGAGTTGTATCCTCCATTATTTGAGAAACATTATATACTTTTGGTACTGGAGCAACATTTTGTTTCTTAAATGATCTATATCCACCATTACCAACATTACCTGGTTTTGCTACTTTCCTTTCTTTAAGAGTTCTATCAAATTTTTCTATGGTGCCTTTAAATTTGTCGGAGTTTTCTTTTTGTCTTATAATAGCTGACGATAATCTCTTAACTGCTATAGTGAATAAACTCCACAATTTTCCAGCATTGTAGTTTATATCATCTAGAATTGGGCGGAATGTAGTTGCCTGATTTTTTATATTAGAAACCATATATTCATTTTTGGCTGCCAATAAAGGAATATTATCCACTGAACTAGATGTTCCACCAAAGATAGGTCCACCTTTTGATCTTTTTACTTTAGATGCTTCAGTTACCAAATTGTTTATAAATTCTTGTGCTGATTGCTGAGTAAGTTTACCTTGAAGTGATCCTCTTTGTGCTGCGGACTCTAAAGTCGCAGGAGAAGGAAGATCTGGAAATTGTACTCTTACTGATTTTCTTGGTGCTATACTTGGTCCAGAACTTAGACCTTTTAAACCAGATTGAGACATCAAATTACGCATCTCTTCCATATTAATTGGTGTTGGTTTTACTCCACGTTTCACTCCTTGTTTTACACCTTGCTTGACTCCTTGTTTAATTCCTTGCTTAAGACCAAATCTAGCGGCAAGACCAGCAGCTCCAGCAGCAGTAGTTCCAGGTTCTGGGAATAAAACCATGGCAAGAAGCCCAGCAATAGAAAGAATATCTAAAGCAGTTGCCCACCAAGGTTGACCTCCTTTTGCTGCTGGTTGTTTGGAAGGTGGTTTAGTTGCGAATAAAGGACTAAACTTTTTAGTCTTTGCTAATTCGTTAGCAAAGTTTTCTAATTGATATGATTTTGCCTTATCTAAACATTTAAGAGTTGGTCCACATCCACCCATCGGTCCACCAATAGGACCACCTCCAGGACCTCTGCCACCAGGACCACCAGGTCCTCCAGGACCACCAGGTCCTCTGCGCCCAAATCCAAATAATCTACCTACAAATCTACCAAAACGTATAAGTTTATATAAAAATCCAAATACTTTTACACCAATAAAAACGCCAAGAAGTTCTTTCCAGTACTTTCCAACAAAATCAACAACACCAAATAATTTTTCCTTATTACCAGGTTTCAATAACCATTTAAATGCTTGGTTAACAACAATACCTGTAAGTATTAATTGGAAGAAATCAACAATTCTTTGGAATATTCCTTTTGTCTTTTCCGTAACTACACTAAAAGCTTTTCCTATTGGACTACCAAGTTTTTTTCCTGCTTCAATGGCAGACTCTTTTTCTGCTGCTTTTAGTTTTGATCTTTCAGTTCTAATTCTCTTTAAATTTTCTTTCTCTTCTGCGATCCTCATCGCAAAATCAAGAGAAAGTTGCTTTTGTATCTCTATGAGAATTGTATTGGTTTCTTGTAGAGTGCCACCTACAGTTCCCGCTTGAGATAATGCTTCAACCTTTGCTTTTTGTGTATTTGCTGGTTTTACAAAACTAAAAGTGGACTTATTAATCTTTGGTTTCGCAGCAGCACCACGAATTGAAGAAGAAGAGACATTTCTTCTACTAATTTTTGGTACGGATGGTGCTCTGTATATTTGATTAAAGTCCACTCGATTGTTGTGCCTTTAGATTTTCTTCTTCAATATGTTGTTGTAATAATGAAACATACACATCTCTTTCCCAAGGCATCATATTTTCAAGCTCAGTCAATGAGTATTTATGGTGCTGAACTAAGGAAAAGTTAATCTTATAGTATGACTCAAGACTAGTATGAGCCATACTCAACTGAAAAAACTTGCCAGTCCCTCCAGAACAACTTCACTTTCAACTTTAGTATTTGGGTTTTTCACTTTCACGGTATGTGAAAGTTTGGGCATAGTAGTAAAGAATTCTTCAATTTCTTTGAACTGCTTTGTATTCAACTGTTCTACAAATTCTTGTAGTTCTTTCTTACTATAGTCAGAAGCAGACCAAGACTCTTCTTCATTGTAAATCATATCAACACAAGACATGATTACATTAAGTGATTTATTTACATCACTATTAACTTCAGCGACTTCAAAATTATTTTCAACAAACTGATCCAATGATGGATACTTCATCTTCATTGACAAACTATCATCGAGTTTGATGGTATCCTTATGATTTTTATCTTTTTGAACTTGAATGGTATCAATACCAATTTCCATTTGAACGGTAGTCTCTCCGTCATCTGGACAGGTGATGTTTACTTCTACAGTTTCTCCAACTGACTTAGCACGAACATTCAAGAACAAATATTCAATATCAAAGGTAGACAAGTCTTTTACTTTAACTCCTCTAGTTTGAATACAGTCTGATAGAATTTGTACAATGGCGTTTGAGATCTGTTTCATATCTTCAGACTCAAGTGCCATGATAAGGATTTTTTCTTCTCTTACTAGAAAGGGGCGATACTTAATTTTCTTTCCAGTAGAAGGTATTTCCAACTCATATGTTGGCGTAGAGATCTTTGGTAAAGGCATAATAACCTATAATAAATTCAGTTGTAATTATTTATTGGCGATTTAGAAACCAGCAGATTTAAAATTACCTCTGGGTATTTTAGTTCCACCTCTTATTATAATTTCACCATCTTTATTTGGTGGTGCTTTAAATCCCTCTGGTGGTTCAACAGGTTCTTGCTCTTCTGATGAAATTGCTTGATTTAATTTTTCGGTTACAATGTATCTATCATAAGCAAAAGTAACAGTTACTTTCAATAATTCTGCCGATCCATATGTTACAGGAATTGATACGATTCCTTTTGGAAAAGCATTTATGAATTGGTAGTTAAGAGTAGAAAATTTTGGGTTTTTCTTTTGATCATAAGTTTTGTGATTATGAGTTTTCTCAAATTTTACAATATTCATACTATTAACTTTGTATTGAATGGGATATGCCATTCTTCTATAATAGTTTAACTTTGGTGATTGAGCAGCACCAGATCCAGAAATAAAGTCCATCCACCCTTCAAAAAATCTCATAACTTTATAATTATTATCAACATAGAAAGTAAAATCAGCATCAGTATAAAATCTAGTATGTGCGAATTGCTGAACAACTCCCATATAATTGTCCTTTACTTCACCAGTAGCAAAAGAACTAGTTGGTAAAGAAGCACTGGCACACATCAGTCCAAGATCCCTTGTATAGAAATCTGGTTTTACATCAAAGTATCTAGATAAGTGATTTGATAGAGATGGTGAAGTAAAAATACCAAAGTTAACTTGATACTGATTATTCAGTGAAACATTGCCAAGTAATGAGTTTATCCTGGCATGTTCAAAAGGACTCACTACTGGTTTATTACTGGTCTTGGGCGATTCAGCCATCTAAATATCTCTAATGGAACCTACATTATTAAGTATTTAGATGTCATATAAGGGAAAGTTTCAACCATCATACCCACAGAAATACAAAGGTGACCCAACAAACATAATCTATCGTTCTCTTTGGGAGCGAAAGTTTATGGTCTACTGTGATAAGAACAAAAATATTCTTGAGTGGGGTAGTGAAGAAATTGCCCTTCCATATCGTTCTCCCATTGATAATAGAATTCACAGATACTTTCCTGACTTCTATATTAAGGTACGAGAAACGAGCGGTCAAATCAAAAAATATATCATCGAGATTAAACCCAAGAAGCAAACAGTTGAACCAAAAGTTCAAAAGAAGAAAACAAAAGGATATATTTACGAAGTCTACGAGTATGCCAAGAACCAGGCAAAGTGGAAAGCAGCACGAGAATTCTGTAAAGATAGATTAT
>Ga0255751_10002701_pt1 | contig 16433 bp, 14 predicted proteins | sample 071ome_20_FD_179951 | JGI IMG/M metagenome (GOLD analysis project Ga0255751, IMG submission 179951) | Coastal salt marsh microbial communities from the Groves Creek Marsh, Skidaway Island, Georgia - 071412BT metaG (version 2) | ecosystem: Environmental > Aquatic > Marine > Intertidal zone >...
ATTGATACAACAGACAGTAGTGGTATTACTGTTGCACAAGCAACTACATTTACAAGTGATGTTACAGTAGAAAACAATTTAGTAGTCAACAACACTTTGGCATGTGATACATTAGAAGTAACAAACTTTACAACATCAGGTGCAGGCACCCCAGAACTTACATCTGATACAGCTATACTTTTAACAGCAGGTACACGAGTAGAAGTAACACAAAGCCCATTCAAATTAGCACCATATAACGACACACAGAGAGGTGCGTTAACTCCTGAAAATGGAGATATGATTTACAACACTGACAATCACAGAGTTGAAGTTTACGCAAATGGTGGATGGTATAGCTTAGATATGTCACCAGTAGTTTAAGGATTTATTATGTCTGAAAAGTATTATCAACTTGGTACACACAACGCAGAACAATGGCACGAAATACACAATGAACTAATTGGTGAAACTAGCGGACTAGCAAATGTACCAGATAGATGTGTAGAATGTGCAGACGAAAAAACACACTCTCCTACTAGAGGTACTTTTTTGTTAACAGACGAAGAAGCAGCAACTCTAAAAGAAGATCCAAGAGTGAAGTTTCTAAACATAGATTATGCAAGTTATCCTGAACAATTTAAGCCACCACCCGAAGAGCTGTATGCTACTCCTACAGCAACATTGCTTAATCGCTGGAATGGTGAAAATGTAAAAATTTATAGAGAATTTGAAGTTTCAAACACTTTACCAGGTACACCTGGAGCAGAAGATTTGAATAGAGCAAGTTGGAGTTTAATTAGACATGCTCAAAAACTAGATCCATATGTAGCAGAAGGTAGAGCAGATAACTACGTTTATCAAACAAATGTAACACAGTACGGAGACGGTAAAGACGTAGATGTAATTGTTGCTGATGACGGTGGTGGATGGATAGGGCATCCTGAATTCCAAAACAACTGTACAGGCGGTGCTGCACCAAATGGATATACAGGCGGTAATCAACTTCCAGGTAATGGAACTTGCGATGTATTAGATGTAGTTTTAGACGGTCCATACTATTTAGATCCAGATTATTTTAATGAGGATCCTGCAACAAGACTTACAACACGTTGGGACGGTACAACTGTTCCAGTAGAAAGTTTTGCAAGAGCATGGTGGTCTAATAGTAACAATAGAAGTGCTATATTCAAATTTAGACATCCTGATGCAGGGTACACAGCAACTATTACTTCAGGTTACACACGTAGTTACTGCAACGGTAGTAATACAGCACAGAGCAGCGTAGGCACCCACTGTACGCCCTGTATGGCGCTTACATACGGTAGAACACAAGGTTGGGCATACAATGCAAACAAATGGGTATTAAATCTTTATGGTACAAATGGTACTGATATTGAACCAGGATTTGATGTTCAAAAAATATTCCACACCAACAAGCCAATTAATCCTAAGTATGGAACAAAAAATCCAACTGTAAGTTCAAATAGTTGGGGTTATCGTAGTTCAACAAAAGGTTCCAATGGTGACTATTATCACTTCCGTAGTGATCCAGCAGTACAATATGGTGGTTATACAAATGAACCAACCTTTATTAGCCATATGGGATTAACAGGCGATGGCGGACGTTGGAAAAGTGAAATGAAAACCAACTCTATTACAACTGCACTAGATGAACTTATAGACTCTGGTGTAATATTTGTTTGTGCAGCTGGAAACAGTAACCAAAAACAGGTCAACTGGGGACACCAAGACTTTGACAATTATATAAGTGCTAACGCAGGTGATACTATTGAACAAAGCAGCTACTCTGAATTTGGTATAGAAGTTACCGGCACAACTAACAGAAGAGGATTTCCACAACAAGGTGGTAAAACTGTAGACGGAGTTACGGGAGAAGTTACATATAAAACTATTAACATTGGCGCTATAGATGACGACTATGCTACAGGAAACTTAGAACGCAAAGTTAATTATAGCGACAGAGGCAATGGTATCAATGCCTATTTTGCAGCAGATGGAACACTAGCAGCAAACAGAGCTTACACTAGTGAAGGTATATACCCTGACACTTATCCAGGATTTACAGCAAATAGTGGATCAGGATCGGGTGTTCCTGAGGATTGTGCATTTGGTGGTACAAGTGCAGCATGTCCAGTAGCAGCTGGATTTATTAGTACATTAATGGGTCTAAATAGAGGCTGGACATATGCTGATGTACAAGCATACTTTGCAGGATTGGATGACCAAGATGGTAGCGTATTCTATCTAGGTACTGAATCAACTAGTGCTACTGATTCAAATTGGAATGATTATAACAGTTTAGAAGGTGGTCCTGCACTAGTAGGATATCAAAAGGCTGATGCATTTACACAAACATCTTTCCCTGTAAGATCTATGCAGATTGGAAACGGACTAACATTAACAAACGTTCAACTTACCAGAGGACAACGTTTTGATAGAGGAAATTAAGGTAACTTGTTAATTTTCCATATGTTTTGACTTGTGCCGTACAGTGTAACTTGATCTACAAATTCAATGTAACCTTGCGGTACAAGTATTTTATTAACCATTCTATCAGTTTTTTCATTTACTAACAAATCTGGATTATGATTATTTGTTGTAAAATAAAACTTATTTCCACCTAATTTTTTGCAGTAATCTATTTGATGTTTTGCAATGTGACCCCAAGTAAAATCATGTTTGATACTTTTGGTAAATGGACCTGCTTTTCCTCTATACTGTTTTAATGTTGCACTACGCACTAATACTCTATAAGCATTTTTGCCTAAGAAACTTAGTTTGTGAGATCCACTTATACTGATAATTTTTCCTTCATGCCATACACACCACCATGCTTCATCGGGTCTCTTACCAAATCCAGTAGAATCTATACTGTCATTGTTTTTCAATCCTTGTTGCTTACATTCATCGAAAAAACTAAATATTTCTGAAGGCAAGTTTTGTATGTTCAATTGTTCTATAGAAAAATCTCTTAAATATGACTGCATAGAAATATTTATACCAGTTAACTGCGTATATAATGATATATTGGTTTTAATTAGTCACGGCAGCGGCGGTGTAGGTTCTGCTGAATATGCAACAGCAGACTTTTTCTTAAAACAAGGATATACTGTAGGCATAAACAACTACTTTAGTAAACACAATATAAAAGAACTGTATTGGACATACGATCCACCTCATCATCCTAGCGACGAATACGATGTCAGTTTTTTAGAAATGTTTACCAATGTTGACTTTCCTGATTACAAAATCATACACATTGGTTTTAGTTTAGGAGGTTCTTTTGGATTATTTAATGCAAATCGTTTTGTAAAAAATTATAACTTTTATCCTGGTATACTAGGTATTACAAGTAAACTTGCAGAAACTGACTATAGTAACAGTACAACTTTTTTGGCAGGTAATGATAATTGGTGCAACGATGCTTATTATAATTTTGAACAAATAGCATTATCGCCACCAAAAACTATTTTATTTAATGATGCATATCACGGATTTATGATACCTAACAAAAATAGACCAATTTATGTTGCAAAATACGATTTTCCTAAACGAATAATGAAAGATTATCAGTTTGCACAACTAAAACCTAATCACTATGAGTTGGCAAAAAAATATTCATTTACTATGACAAATATTTTATTGCAATCTAACGAAAAATGTAGTACAATAGCACTTGAACTGATATCTAAGGAACTTAATGACAGTACTAATACTATCTCACGAACGTAGCACAAACAAAGCAGAAGGATTTTTACATGCCTATGGAGACAACTGTACATTAGTTGTTGACTACATGCCTGATACTGATGAAAAACCATATATTGCTTATATTAACAATATTATTGTTGACAAATATTTTGATATAGTAAACATTACTAATCAAGTTAAAACAGTTGAAAAAATTTGGTGTGTAAGTGAAAATCTTCTGCCTTTACAAGCTCAATTAGAAAGCTATTATGGAATACAAAATTTAACTCCGTATGCAGCAGAAGTTTTGAGTAATAAGCAACGTTTTGATGATTATTGCCGTAGTATAGGATTAGAGGATTTTGTACCTGAAAGTGTTACACCTACATTTCATAATCATTTAAGCAAATTCAAAAATAAAGAAATTTTTTCTAAACCTGATATTGGTACAGGTAGTAATGTATTTTTTCCAGGAGACAATCAAAATACTCCTAGTATAGAATATAGACGCTGGAATAATAGACACCATTTTCTTAAATATATCAAAGATAAAAAAATACACAATAAATTTTTTGAATTAAATCAATCTGGTATATATTCTGATAGATTTGCTTTCAAACAATGCAAAATTATGTTTCAAGAATATTTTTGGAGTGAAAAACCAACTGTTGCTCCGTACGGATATATTCACAATGGAAAAGTCAATATTTTATTTTATGTAAATTGTAGTAAAATAAACTTTGGCGAAACTGTAGATCCATTATCAGATCCAATTGAAAGTCACACAACTAGTAGAACAAGCGACATAGGTAGAGAACGTGCTGTTTGGATATCTATGCCTGATGAAATTGATAGTGATTTCCATAAGAAATCATTATATTTTTTGCAAACTATAACCGACAAATTAAAAATTAAGAATTTATTTTTTGCAGGTCCTGATTTTCATGTTATAGACAAAGAAATGAAAGCTATTGATTTTAATCCAAGACCTGGACAGTTTATTAATGTTTTGAATAGGATAAACAATCATACTATAATAGACAACATGTTACTAGGAAAACAAGTTGTTATTAATAAAAAGGCAATGTATGCTTGTCCTATATTAAAACCTGGTATTATAAATGAAGTAAAAAACTTAGAAACAATTAAGCCTTGGTTAACTGATGATCATACTAAATTACAAAAAGGTGTTGTTATACCAGAATTTCAACATTTATTCAATAAAGCATTTAATCTTACATTATATATAGATGGAAAAAATGAGCAAGAGCTGTTTGAAAGATATAAAAAACTCAATCAGCTCTTGCAGGAATGTATTATTTACTGAAGTTAACTACTGCTTCTTTATACATTGCTATGTTTTTGGTTGAACCACCAACATAAGTGCTTGTACCGCTAAACTTATCTAGCCATGATTGTTCACTACTTAACATTGCAATAAGCTCACGCAATTTTTCAGTAAGCATTTTGTCAGATCTAACTGTTACAATAGCATCAACAAATCTAAAGCCTAGATCGCCGTTTGAACTAAAAGCAAAACATTTTGTTTTTGCATCTTCTTCAATAGCAGTTTGTCTAGTTGTGATTGTAAACACAGTATCTGCATCGCCTGCTAAGTAACCTTTGGTTGTGCTACCACTGCCACCAAACGGAACAACTACAAAGGTGGCACCTGTTGCATCTTCTAGATTACCTAGAAACTTTGCTACTGGTTCACTTCCCCATGTTGCTATTTTTACAGTTTTGCCTTTAAGATCTTGTAAACTAGAAAATTTTCTGCTACACATCATTGTTTCATATGTCATTAGAGCAACTAAATTACTTTCATCAACTACAGGACTTTTTAGCTCTGGATCTCCTGGCCACTCACTGCTCCAAATTGTTAGAACTGGTGCATCGCTGCCTTCAATAAAGGAATATGCTGTCACAGGATTATTTGCTTGAACAAATGCGTGATCTACTTTTTCACCAAGTGTTGTTAGCACTTGTCTAAATGCACCTTCTTCAGAGCCTGGATTTACAATTTCTAAATCTGCTGCATATACTGTGCTGGCAAATAAAATTGCCATAATTGTTGTGATAAATTTCATTTTTTTCTCCTAAGATAATATCACTAAAGTTCTTATCAAACTCTCATAAAATAAATCGCTTAAAAAATATCCATATATTATTGGACTAGTATCAAAGCGTTTGAGTGAATATCCTAGTACTGATAGACATAGTATACAAATTGCCATCCAAACATGTATTGGAAATATCAATATGCTTACTAGACTAATAGTAGTTAGTATACATATGTTTACATAATTTTTATATCTTTTATAAAAATATGCAACTGTTCCTAACAGATTAAAACCATACCAACTTAACCATAAACAAAATGCTGTAACAAACGGTATAACATAAAGTATACTATACAACTTGTTTACTGTATTTTCTGCACTAAACGTAAATCCGTTTTCAAGCATCAAATAATAAACCAACACTTCGCTGCCAGTAATCGGAATGGCAAGTATAAGCAAAGGTAGCAATGAACTCAATGCGCCACTGTTGTTCGCTGCCTCTGCGGCTGCTATGCTTTTAAGTATAGGTTTACGAAATAATCGCTTGACTATATTGGCACTAGCATAGCTGCCAAGAATATTTGTTACACCCGGTATTAATCCACACCAAAATCCTACAAAACTTCCAAGTAAAGTAGGCAGTGTAGTACCTTTACCAACTGCATACTTACTTATCTTTTTAGGTGCGTCTACTTTGATGTCATGAATTTTTGCAAGTTCAGGCACTATGTACAATCCTATCATTACACTTGCAAACGGTACTCCTAATGCCAAGTAGCTGTTACCAAATGTTAAAAAACTATCAAATGTTATAGGGTCAATACCAACTTTTGCTAATATTCCTCCTAATAAAAACAAAAATATTGTGTATATTTTAGATTGTTTTGTTAAGAAAGTAATCATAATTATTGCAACACTTATTACCAGTGTTTGTACAACACTATTGTAAAACTTAAATATGTGCATAATATTAGGAAGCAGCACTACAAACGCTGCTACAGCGCATATAACACCTACTGTACTGCTTATAGCATTACTTGTAACTGCTACACTACCAAACCCTTTTTGAAACAATCTATGCCCGTTTTTTGCAGTGGCAATAGCTGTTGCATCACCGGGTATACCATAAAGTATTGCAGTAACACTATTTGTATAATTACTTGCTATTAATACACTAACATAATACATCATAATATTAACAGCACTAGTGTCTGCTAACCAAGGATATAATACTGCTGTTGCAATAAAAGGCCCTGCCCCAGGAATAAGTCCAAACAATATTCCTGATAGTGTTCCTATTATTGTCCAAATTATGAGATCAAACATTTATATTTTTCAGTTACTTTACCTGTAATTTTTCATGACTCATCTCCACAAACAATCTCCACATAGGAGGTCTATACAAATTACAATGATCATAATCTATTTTATCAATAGATAATCCAACATGTTTTGCAAGTGTATTTGTTGAGTGTTCTGTAACGTTGAAGTACCAGGTATATTTCCATTCTCTATCAACAAAAAAATACGCAGAATTTTTGTGAGCATCCGCTAAATCTCCATGTAACCAAGTGTGTGCATGTATTGCATCAGGTTGAAATAGTTTATAATAGTTATGGTTATGGCTCCAAAGCAATAATCCTTCTGGTGCCAAGCATTCTTTTAGTTTTTTCATATTACGATACTGTTCATCGTATGTGTACCAGTTCATACTTCCAAAACATATTACTACATCCCAAGTTTGTCCTTGTGGATCAAACTCGTCTTGCTTGCACATTATATCAGCTTCTGGTCTATACGGATCAACGCCAGTGACATTGTTCAAATATTTTTTGTATTCATTAACACCACAGCCCATATCAAGTATAGTTAAATTAGGATTTTTTTCTTGCATTGCTTGTAATCGTTTTACCAATGCCTCACCACGTATGTTCCATTTGTTTGCTATAGGCTTGTCATGTACGTCTTTAACTTCACCAATAACTCCTGTTGTGCTTGTGCCATTTTCACCTACAAAATAATTGTGTTGGTATTGTTTGTCTATTTCTTTTACAAAATCTCCCATTGTTTTGTCTTTCCAACTTTCTACCAATCCAAGTTTTATATGATAATGAGTGTTACGCACTTGCATACTAAATTCTTTTTGACAAGCAATAATAAATTCTTGTGTAAATGGTAATTGACTGATAGGAGATTCTGGTGCTATGTTCCAACCAAACATTTCTTGCACTTTATCCCATATTAATTTGTTTAACGGATTTTTATACATATTCATCTCCTTTTGTAATTGTAAAATACACAAAATTATCATCTAAATTTATTGTTTCGTATTCTACTTTGTAACTTTTGTATCTATTTTGTAACTGATTTGCTAACCACTGTATATCGTATGCTGTTAAGAACGAATAGCATTGTTTTGGATTATCCAAGTCAATGTCAGTGAGTTGATGTTTGTCATATATTTCTAAATAGTTTTCAAACAAATAAAATATATAATTATTTTTTTCAGGCCATTTGTCAAAATCTATTGTTTTGTGTTTATAAAATGTCTTGGTATTCATTTTGTCCTTAAATACCTTTAAGGTTTTATAGTTATTTTTATCAAATACAGAAAAAACAATTTTTTTATTAAACAATTTTATAACATTATCTAAAGTATCTAATAAATCTTGATAATCTGTACAAGTAAATACGCTGTTCATGAAAATGTAATCATGACAAGGAACTGTTGGAAAATTTACATTACTACCTTCGAGATTGTACATCCAATTTTTTTTATTGTAAAAAATAAAATTTTGGTTAGGAAACATTTGTTTTCCGAGATTTATTGCTTTTTTAGATATATCAATTGATGTATATTTTGTAATTTTTGTTTCTTTGTATTCTAACAGGTTTCCAGCACCACCACCGATATCTAATATAGAGCCATTATCGAAAAAATAATCATATACATCACCTAAACTATTGGTTCCTAATGCTTGTTTGCTATTTTTCTTTACAGGATATACTTCTAAATTATTGCCAAATAAATTTGGATAACATTCTTGATGCCCATTTTCGTATATGTATCTAAACAATCTTGTAAATTTAGGTTCGATACTCAACAAATTGTCATTTCGTATTTTATCTAGTGCAGTTGTATACTGAAAAAAGTTTACAAGTTCGGATTCTGTGTTTTTAATGTCAATTTTATTAATATCGGTTGTAATAAAATTTTTATAGTTTTTATAAGGAGTTTGATTGGCTATACTGTTTTTAATATGCCAAGGTAAAATTAATGGATTCAAAAATTTTGGATTAAGTACAATCTGTCCAAAATCAGTGGAAGTAAAAATGTATCCACAAGTATCGTATATCTGCTTTTGTAAACTGTCAAAACTAAAAACACCATAAATGTTTGCTGTGTAAATCCAATTGACCGCAGCATTACTTAAACATTTTCTATATTGTAAAAAATTACTAAGAGTTTCTCTAAATGTGTATTGTCCACCCCTTATGTATTCATACATTTTATCAGCTGCTTCTATGCTAAAATATATGTCTATACTTTTGAACTGATTTAATAAATTTTGTAATTTTTTTGACAGTTTTCTTGTACCATTAGTAATAATTTGTAATTCAACATTACTTTTATTTTGTATTGCTTCTAAAAAATCTGTAAGTCTTGGGTGTATTAATGGTTCGCCACCTTTTAATATAATACGTCTCAACGATAAACATTGTCTTATAAAGTCTAAAAAATCATCATCGATTAAATCATTGATTTTATTATTTTCAAATCCAACCATTTCTACATCAATACGATTTTGTAAATGAGATTCTTTTATCCATTGCGAACTAAGACTAGGATTACACATTCTGCATTTCAAATTACATAAATTACTTAGAGTTAAATCTAAGAATTCTAAATCATACTGTTTTGTTTGTGTAAACCAATCATAATGATAAGTTCTTCTGCTTTGCAAACCTCTACTTTCTCTTTGAGTACAATTAAAACATTCGTTTGGTGTTTTGTTATCAAAAATGTCATAAGCAAACTTTCTATGATTGTCATTTTTTAGAATAGCAGGAGAATCATATGTACCAAAGATAAGTTCACTTTTACCACACGGTTTTAGATTAAAATCTTGATCGATACTTAGTCCTTTATATGCAAACCAACAATTAGTCATTTATTTCTTTTACCTGTTTTACCTTATAAGTATCATTAAATCTACCTATAATATATACATTCATTAAATAATCTTCATAATCATAATTTCTATCATCTAATATATGATATTTTTTATTGTTTTTTTCAACAATTCTATCAATACTATTTCCTGTCCATATACTATTTTGATCAAAATTTATAATATCTGTATGTTGTGGAAATACTTTTTTGATTTCACTAAAAATATCGTTGTCAATATATGTTCTATGTGCAACTGCATATTCAGGCCAATATTGAGATTTATCTGTTGTTATTATATGGCCAAAATGCTCTCGATTGTTGATACTGTTAAAATAATGTTGACGCATTTTTTTGTAGAATTCTAAAAACCACGGAACATTACACAAATGATTGTATATTTTTTCTAATACTTTGCTACGTTTCAATGTAGGATGTAAATCGTCACACAATGTTCTTGCTATACCGTAATAGTACAAAGGAATATAAAAACATTTACTCATAAAAATGCAATCCCAAACTTCGTCTTCACTAATAGTGCTAGTAGACGTTGCAACTTTATCAACAATATTATTACCGTAATAATGCCTAGTAAATCCTTTTATACTTTTCCATGTAAGTCCAAATTTTTCTATGTATTCATTATCATTTAATTCACTATTAGTCAAAATATTAGTTTGATTTATTTGGAATTTATTAAACGGCTGTGGCATATCTATAAGTTTTTCCAATCCATTGATAAATTCTTTTTTAGTGTCATTTGGTAATGGAAAAACAAGTTCTGTATATACTGCTGTACCTTTAGAATTCATATCCAAAATTATATTTGTCATTTCGTCAAGAGTGAACGGATTTTTTCTTTTAATTGCTTTTAAGACATTAGGATTTACACTTTGTAAACTAATACCAAATATACTATCTAACTCATTTTCTATTATTTTATTTGCAATTTTAAGTATGTTATCGCCTTTTACTTTTGCAAATGTAGGTAAAAATCTTCCATTCCACTTATATTTCTTCTTTAATGTTATTAAATGGTCAACAAATTCTTCGTCTACGTCAAAAATTCCAAAATTTGCATCAGCAACGTCAATAGCTACAATATTGTTTTTTACCATCCATTCAAGTTCGTCTTTGCATCTTTGTATATCAAATCTTTTTATTTTTTGATAGGCCATTGCTCCTATATCACAAAATGTACAACTAAAAGGACAACCTCTATTAGATTCAAATACACAACGTATTTGCTTTGTGCTTTGTATTTTATTTTTTAACAGCCAATCAAAGAATCCATTTAGGTAAGGACTAGGAATATTTGAAAAATCAAAATTAATATTGCCTGTACTTTGTTTGTCTTTTGTTATTATACCGTTTACATCATTAAAATTATTATTCAAATTTGCAACTAAAACATCGGTAAAAACTTGTTCCCCGTAATACGGAATCAAAATATCAACAGCAGGATTTTCTTGCATCCATTGCATATTATATTTTGGTTCTGGGCCGCCTATAATAACTAAGCAATTAGGATATTTTTGTTTTACTTCAATAATTACTTGATTTGTTTCTGCCCAATTCCATGTGTAACAGCTACACATAAGGACATCTGGATCAATTATTTCATTTATAATAGTTTCAGGAGTTTGGTTTTCCCAAAACACACGTTTCATTTGATAATTTTGGCAAATATCTTCATGTTGATATGCATAACTCCAAATTGTGCCGATTGCCTGAGGCAAGACACAGCTCGGTGGCCAGTTACTTAACTGTATTGCATAAACATTTTTCATTTTACTATATATTGATCTACTAAAACTTCGAATAATTTCTCGTCAAAATGCAAGCACATTACTAGCATGATACAATCGTCAGCCATACTAAACACACTATGCCTTTTATTTGCATTAAACCAATATAAACTGCCATTTTGTACATCTAATAAATTATCTTCATACAAAAATTTCATTGTATATTTGCTTGTATTGTTTACAAATCCTATTAATCTTATTTCGTCATATTCGTATTCTGTTTTATTGATATCATAATGCTCAGGAAAATATCCACCTGCATTTAATTTTAGAAAATGGCATCGTCCTAGCCAAGGTTTCCAAGGCTCTATCACCTTTTGTAATGTAGGCGAATTATAGTAAAGATCGGTGTAGGTGTTTATGTGACTATTATTGATATTTGTATTATTTTTTATATTCCATTCTCGCAAACTGTCTAAGTCAGGTATACCAGAAAAGCCTCCATCTAAACTTGTAATACTTAAACCAAATCTATTGTTAGGCTTTCTTCTATTATAAGGTTGCCATTTATCATCAAACTCTTTGATTTCATTATAAATTTTATCAGATGAAAAATTTTTCATCTCAAGCCAATCGCCCATAGTATGTAATCTGTTTAATGCTCTTTGCGTATTCATTTTATAACCTTAATTCTTTTGTTCTTTTCGTTTGCTTCCCAATTGATAAGAGATCCGTCTATCCATGCTTTTTGTATATCTGCGTATGAATTATTTTTCCAACAACACGTAATAATTGTTCTATCATAATCGTCGTCGTTTTTTACACCATGAATTTTATCACCTTTGAATAACCATGGAGCAAATTCATTTGTTATATCGCTTTTTTTATAAGGCATATCATGCAAGTAACTATCTCTATCGTAAGTTTCATAAAATGTTTGCGGACTTACATCATCAAATCGGCCTTTAACAGCAAAATTCAATACACAAGGCCTATTTCTATCTTGATGAGGAGGTGTACCGCCTACAGGTGTGCTTGTGTATATCATTGTGTCTAACATAATTCTAGGATTAAACAAAGAAAATAATTCCTTGTGGAATTCGCTGATTTTGAAATTTTTACATTCTTTTCTTGGATCAAACTTTTCATGTACAGTCCATCTAATGTGTCCACAATTGAATTCATACCATTCGTCATTGTCTATATTTTCTAAATGATCCAGTAAGTATTCTCTATCATACCATAAATTTTTTAATTCAAAGCAATAATTATCTCTCTCTTGCATTTGCATCAACCTTGTCTCTTGCATTATCATTCCATTTTTCCCATGTTGTTTGTATACTCTGCAAGTAAGTTAGAATACTATCAACATCTGTAATGTTAAAGCATCCAGTTACTGGGTTTTGAGAAAAATCTTCATATTTAACTGTTTTACATATACAATTATCTATTATCATTGCATACCTATGGCTACGTCTATTTCCTAAACCTTCGTGTTCCATGTCCTCTAGCATACCTATAGCTTCACACCATCTACCACTTGGATCTGCAAAGTGTTTTACATTTTGTAATTCTTGATCTTTGCTATATGCTCTCTGCACATAATAATCATCTACGCTTGTAAAATAGATTTCATCTATGCCTAATTGTTTAATATCGTCAAATAACAAATCATAACTTATCATCTGAGTAGCAGCATACTCTATTAAAAATAATCCTGGCAAACCTATTAAAAGTATTTTTTTATTAGCAAATAAAGTATGAGTATCAGTCCATGTAATAGTAGAACCGTGTTTATCAAAAATCTTTATGTTTGGTATTTCGCTTCCTATTTTAATCATTTTGTACTAATATGCTCCTGTTGTATTCCAAATACATTATAAGACTTATATCTATGTGTAATACCACTGTTTTCTATGGCTTTAGTAAATATATTTGTATCTATATTAAATTTTGTGTTAATCCAAAGACCTGATTTATTTCCTGCCCATACAAATTTTACTAATCCTTTTGCAGCGTATTCTTGCAGTGTTAAAAATCTTTCAATTCCACCGGCATTAGGATTGATGTCATCAGCAATAATAAATTTTGTATTTACTAACACTTTATCCAATAAAGGTCGATAATTGTCTTCTGCGCCGTCAATACGTACCAAATCAATATTTACTGTGTTAGGAAATTTATCAACATATTTGTAATTTATCGGATGATCAATTGTGCTTAGATATTTTTCTAATTCTTCTTTATCCTTAGGCCAAAATATTCCTTCTTTTGTGTAATTATCAATTAACCCAAGTTCAGCGTAAGAAAAATCGTCATTTATGTAAAAGAAAATGTCTTGTGTAGATTCAGCATTGTGACTTATACACCAACCAGCAGGGCCGCAGCCGTGTTCATATATTACTTTTATGTCGTAAACAGACATTAATAATTTTTCTACTTCAAAGTCTGTTTTATCAATCTCAACATTATATTTTTTAAGCAAGTCAAGCATATTGTAACTCCTTGCTTTTTAGAAAACACCTTTTGCTTTTACGACCATACCAAAACAAGTGTCGACCGTGATCGCCAATGTTTTTATATTGATTTAGTTGTACAATAATTTCTGTTTCACTGTCAATTAAAGTTTTATTATCAAAAAACCAACTGGCATAATTTTTAGAAAAAGTTTGAGTATTTGTATTTTTACCATATAAGTCTAAAATATGTTTGTTAAATTCTAACACTTCGTTTACATCAACATTATATTCATTTTTACAAATTGCTGCGATTTCTTTATGAACAATATCTATATTTTGATATAACATTGCTGCTGTTGCTCCATTATCTTGGAAATGAAAATTATCACCGCCAACTATAGGACGGCCCCAAGTTTCGTTTTGAAATAAACTCTTATACAAACTGCCTGTGTGTTCTGTGTATTCTTGATGTAAAAATTCATTACTGTATTTGCTATATTCAAATAATTTTTTATAAAAGTCTATTAGAGAAATATTGTGTTCTCTCTTAAGATAAGTTGCAACAACTTGAGAAACGCCATGATAATGATGAGGAATAATAATACCTTTTGCAAAGAAATACATATCCATATATTCTTCAGTGGTAAAACTATTACTTTGATAGCAAACATAATCAATTTCGCCTTCACTTGCTTCAGGATATGTATTACCCCCAGCTGGTGCAGGTGTGGGAACATACTTCATGCCATATTTTGATTTATAGTTTTCATCAGCAAACGGAGTATTAGGAACTATACTTAACGGATGTACAGTTAATGCATGATCGCTTCCTAAATCTAATATTTTACCAATTCCACTTATCCAACTATCTAATGTTTCTTCAGGTAGACCAACAATAAGTTCACAATAATTATCAACGCCTGCTGAATTGTATTCATTTACCATTTGCTCTAATTTTGTATTAGCAATGTTTACACGTTTTATAGCAGTTAATGTTTTTGGATTCATACTTTGCAACGCAATAGTAACACCACGTTTAATTTTGGCTTCTTGATTTAATATTCTACCTAATTCTACAATTCTTTGCGGCTGTTGTTTTGCTGTACTGTAATCAATCTGCCGAGGATATCCTGTTTCATTTCTACATTTAGCAATATATTTTATAAAATCAACGTCACGATCAAAAATACCAACATTACTGTCTGCAAAATATAAAAAATCGATCTTATTTTTTACTACCCAATCAATTTCGTTAATTACTCTATCATAATCAAATTGTGCTATTTTATTGTAATACAATGCTTCTTGATCACAAAATGTACAAGCATACGGACAGCCTCTATTGGTTTCAATAATAGCACTATATTGTTTTCCTGGTTGCATTAAACTGTCCATTAATCCGCTAAGATAAGGACTAGGTATATCGTTTATAATCTTATCTGGTTTAGGAGGGGTATATGTATCTTCAGTTATTATACCGGGATAGGTAAAATTACCTTTTAACAACTCTGCAAAAGATCTTTCACCTGCGTATGTAACAATCATATCACATATATCTCTGTTTTCTTTTAACCAAGATTGTTTATATGGAACTTGAGGACCGCCCATCACAACAATACAATTAGGATATTTTTGTTTTACTGCTCTTGCAAGTTCTCTACTGATATTCCAATTCCAAACGTAGGTGCCAATTGCAAAAACATCAGGATCTTTTATATTTTGCATATAATTTTCAACAGTGTTTCTTTCAAATATTATGTCACCAAGTTGCCAATCTGTAATTTGTGTTTTACAATATTCCCATACGTATGCTACGCTGAGAGGCAAAAATATTGCTTCAGCAATTACGTTGTTAATTTGTGCAAAATATACTCTTTTCATACTACTCCTTTATTCACAGACATTTCTGGTCAATTTGACAGTAGTTGAAAAGAACCAAAGGTTCGCGGAAATCCGCAGTAACATTATTTATCTATTTGTATTTTACGCTTAGGTATTTTACTATCTGCACTACTTACACAACTTTCTGTCATGCAAGGCATAGGTTTGTCAAACAATTTGAATCCAGTTTCAATATTACCAAGAGGTACATCGTGACAACTATAACTGCGTTTTACACTACCATCAGGTTCACGTATAATTATACCTTGATAACCTGCATTGCAATTCCAACCTTTGAATTTGTTAAAATTAAATGCATTAAATCTTTCAGCTTGATCCATGTACCAACGCTTGCCTGTTGAATCTTTGAATTCTACTTGCATATGCCAAGGAACACTTGCATCGTTTTTACCTTCTA
>Ga0255751_10002702_pt1 | contig 16432 bp, 16 predicted proteins | sample 071ome_20_FD_179951 | JGI IMG/M metagenome (GOLD analysis project Ga0255751, IMG submission 179951) | Coastal salt marsh microbial communities from the Groves Creek Marsh, Skidaway Island, Georgia - 071412BT metaG (version 2) | ecosystem: Environmental > Aquatic > Marine > Intertidal zone >...
GACCGGAAGTCGGTGAGCAGCTCGGCGGTTGCCGGACCGTTGGCGCCGAGCAGTTCGAACAGGAGTCGCTCCAGGTTCGACGAGATCTGGATGTCCATGCTCGGCGAGAGCGTCGGGACGACCGCTGCGGCAGTCATCGTGCCGGTGTGAATCAGTCGGGTGAGGATGTCGTTGGTATTCGACGCGACGAGCAGCCGTTCGATCGGGAGCCCCATTCGGCGAGCGCAGTGCCCGGCGAACACGTTGCCGAAGTTGCCGGTGGGGACACAGAACGTGGTGGGGGTGTCGCGCCGGTCGAGCTGCTGAGCAGCCCAAACGTAGTAGACGATCTGGGCCATCACCCGGGCCCAGTTGATGGAGTTGACCGCCGAGAGGCCGACGCGAGTGCGGAACGCGTCGTCGGCGAACATTGCCTTCACGAGGTCCTGGCAGTCGTCGAACGTGCCGTCGACGGCGACGGCGTGGGCGTTCGGCGCGTCGAGGGTGGTCATCTGGCGACGCTGGACCTCACTCGTTCGGCCCTTCGGAAAGAGGATGACGATGTCGACCCGGTCGCGGTCGCGTACGGCGTCCATGGCTGCCGACCCGGTGTCGCCCGATGTCGCCCCCACGATGGTCACCCGCTGATCTCGCCGCTCCAGCTCATGGTCGAATAGGCGGCCGAGCAACTGCAGGGCGACATCTTTGAACGCGAGGGTCGGGCCGTGGAAGAGCTCGAGCAGGTGATGCCCGGGCTCGAGTTCAACCAGTGGGCACACCTGGGGGTCCGAGAAGGTCGCATAGGCATCCTCGACCATCGACCCGAAGTCGTCGAGGCCGATCGTGTCGGCCACGAAGGGGGCCATGACGGCGGTAGCGATCGAGGCGTAGTCGCCCTCGGTCGTCGGAAGCTCCGGCCATGTGGTTGGCAGGTACAGACCACCGTCGGGGGCGAGGCCGCCGAGCAGGGTGTCGCCGAACCCGATCTCGGGAGAACGTCCCCGGGAGCTGTGGTAGGTCGCCATTGGCTCAGTCGCCGCTGACGAGACGGATCACTGAGCCGATCCCTCGCACGACGTCGAGACCGTCGAGCTCGCTGAGGGTTGCGTGGAGGGCGGCCTCGGTGGTCTCGTGCAAGATGAGGCAAAGCTCGGCGTCGCCACCGGTTCCCGACTGCTCCATCACCTGAATCGACACGCCGTGGGTGCCGAAAACCGTCGCTACCTGGGCGAGCACGCCGGGCTCATCGGAGACCACCATGGTCAGGTAGTACTGCGAGGAGAGTTCGTCGACCGAACGCAGCGTCGCCTTTTCGGTGATCGATAGCCGAGCCGCAGCGCCGTTGGCCACGTTGACGGCGGCATCGACGAGATCGCCGAGGACGGCCGAGGCAGTCGGACCGCCGCCAGCACCGCGCCCGTAGAACATGAGATCGCCGACCGTGGCGCCTTCGACGAACACGGCGTTGAACGAATCGTTGACGTTGGCGAGCGGGTGGCCGGTGGGGACCATCGCCGGATGTACCCGGACGGCGACCTCGCCGTCGGCGCGCTCGATCACGGCGAGCGCCTTGATGACGTAGCCGAGGCGCTTGGCGGTGTCGATGTCGGCGGCGGTGATCGATGAGATGCCCTCGTGCTGCACATCGCTGGATCGAACGTCGACGCCGAACACGATTGAGGCGATGATCGCAGCCTTGGCGCCAGCGTCGTAGCCCTCAACGTCGGCGGTCGGGTCGGCCTCGGCATAACCGAGCGCCTGCGCATCGGCCAAAGCGTCGGTGTAGTCGGCACCCTCCTGCGACATCTTGGTGAGGATGTAGTTGGTCGTGCCGTTGATGATGCCCATCACCCGGCTGATGTCTTCGCCCACGAGCGACTCTCGCAACGGGCGGATCAGGGGGATGCCACCAGCGACGGCAGCCTCAAAGAGCAGGTCGACGCCGTGCTCGGCGGCAACGGCGTACAGTTCCGGTCCGTGCGCAGCGAGGAGTTCCTTGTTGCCGGTGATGACCGGTTTGCCGTTCTCGAGGGCGGTGCGGACGAGCGTCAGCGCCGGGTCGGTGCCGCCGATGAGCTCCACAACGATGTCGACCTCGGGATCAGCGACGACCGCTGCCGTATCGGTGGTGAGTAGCGACGGATCTGCCAGACGGTCCTGGTGCTTGGCGGTGTCGCGGACAGCGATCGCGCCGATGCGCAGCTCCACTCCCGTACGGGCGGTGATGGTGGCGCGGCGGGCGTCGAGGAGGTCGACGAGCGCTCCACCGACCGTGCCGCAGCCGAGAAGTCCGATGGTGAGGTTGGTCACGACGCTGAGCGTACCCGCTTGCCTCAGCGGGCCGACTCGGCGTCAGCCGGGCCGACGGGCGGTGAGCGCGCGCAACAGTGCGGGCTTGTCACGCCAAGGCACCACCGTGAGCGATGCCAACGCTTGCCGACCGAAACGTCCGTCGCAATCTACGTAGCTGGCGAGCAGGCGACGATCGCGACCGCGAGGCCGATGAGCCTCGGCCCAGTCGATGATCGGATGCCGGGCGCCGATCGAGCCGGCAGCGGCGAAGCCAACAGCGGCGGGCGCTTCGACTCCCCAGCGCACGATGGTGCGCATCACCCGGTCGACGTCAAGGTTGGTTCGCTCGAGAAGCAGCGCAAGGTCGCGGACGTCGCCGAGCCGAGGCTCGGCACCACCGAGCGCGACGTGTAGCGCGGCATGAACCAGGTGGAGCTCGGGTTGGACGGTGAGCACATCCGCCCCGCCAACTTCGACGGCGACGGTCGACGCGCCGAGTTCGTCGAGATCGATCAGATGCCCGTACGGACCTGGCGCAAGTGTGCGGTGCAGGTTGAGTTCGGTGCCGGTCCGCCAGCGGATCGTGACCGATGGAGCGAACCGTCGCTCCCAGTCGAGAGAGATCGCAGGCCGGCGCCGAGTTGCCCCGACGACCTCCAGGGCGGAAGCGGCAGCGTCGAGTCGGTCGGCCAGCACGAGCAGATCGATGTCGGCGGAGATTCGTTGGTCCGGTTCGGGGAGCAGGCGGGCGATCGCCGACCCCCTCAGGAGGCAAGGCGTGATGCCGGCATCGAGAAGGATCGCCAGCGACTCGAGCATGGTGGTGTCGAGCAGCCGTGCCCGGGCCAGCGCCCGCTCATGCGCTTCGACGACGGCCTCGGGTCGATCGACCTCCACCTCACCGGCTCGCATCGCCGCCAGCAACACCCCGGTGAGCCGTTGCTCTCCGACCACCGGCAGATGCCGATCGACCTCGACAGTGTCGACGGTGTCGATCACCCCGTCGGAGAGGTCCCAGCCGGCGAGGAACTCGAGCAGGTCGCTCATGAGCGGGACTCTCCCATACGCCATCGGACCCGCGTCAGACGTCAAGCCTCGTGAGATCGTCGAAGGTCTCCCGCCGAACCACGAGTCGTGCATCCCCGTCGCGAACGAACACGACCGGCGGACGAAGAACCTTGTTGTAGTTGGAGCCCATCGAGTGGCCGTAGGCGCCGGTGACGGGGGTCGCGAGGATGTCGCCGACCTTGATGTCGCCCGGCACGAGACCCTCACGAACCAAGATGTCGCCGGACTCGCAGTGCTTGCCGACGAGCCGGATCGGCAGCGTCCGCTCGGCCTCGACCGACCGCGGAAGGAAGGTCTCATAGCCCGATCCGTAGAGGACGGGCCTGGGGTTGTCGCTCATGCCGCCATCGACGGAGATGTAGGTCCGCACCCCCTCGATCTCCTTGATCGTGCCGACGGTGTAGAGCGTGACGGCGGCCGCAGCGACGATCGAACGACCGGGTTCGGCGAGGATCGTGGCGGTGACGCCGGCCGCGGCGCAGGCGTCGCGGACGACCTTGCCCCATTCGCCGATCGTCGGGGCGGTCTCATCGTCGACATAGGGCACGCCGAGTCCCCCACCGACCGACAGCTCGACGAAGTCGTGGGCGGTGGCGATCTCGCCGATGACGCCTGCAGCCTTCCCGAGCGACCCGACGGCGAAGACCTGGCTCCCGATGTGAGCGTGGATGCCGAGCACCTCGACAGCCGGAGACATCTGGGCCCGCTCGATCGCACGCTCGGCGGCACCGGTGGAGACGGTGAAGCCGAACTTGGAGTCGTCCTGGCCTGTGGAGATGTAGTCGTGGGTCTCGGCCTTGATCCCGGGGGTAAGCCGCAGGAGGACCTTCGGGGCGATACCGGTCTCGGCATACAGCATGTCGAGACGATCGAGTTCGTCGAAGCTGTCGACCACGATGCGACCGATGCCGGCCTCGATCGCCATCCGAAGCTCGGCGATCGACTTGTTGTTGCCGTGCAGCACGAGCCGTTCGGCCGGAACCCCGGCGTGGAGCGCAACATGGAGTTCGCCACCGGTGGCGACGTCGAGGTGCATGCCCTCCTCGTGAGCGAGGCGGGCCATCGCCCCGCACAAAAACGCCTTCGTGGCGTAGGCGACACCATCGCCGAATGCCTCGACCGCCTCACGGCAGCGATCACGGAGATGCTGCTCGTCGTAGACGAAAACCGGGGTGCCGAACTCTTGAGCAAGCTCAAGCGTGTTGCACCCTCCGATGTGGAGCACGCCGTCGACGACCTCGGCCGAGTCGGGCAACAGGCGGGTGGGCAGCGGACGCACGGTTACATCGACTCCGGAGCGGAGACACCGAGCAGTTGCAGGGCGATCCGGAGACCGACCTGGCTGGCTGCGACGAGCGCAAGGCGGGCCTGGGTGAGCTCGGGGGCGATGGCGTCACTCATGACATAACAGTCGTGGTAGAAGCCGTGCAGCGCAGCGGCCTGCTCGCGCGACCACGCGGCGATGCGATGCGGAGCATTGTCGACACACGCGACCCGCACGATGTCGGGCAGTTCCTGCAGCGAACGGAGTAGGTCGAGTTCCCGCTCGTGGACGAGCAGCGACGAATCGACCTCGGCCAGCGGCAAACGCTCCACGCCGGCCTCGGCGGCCTTGGCGAAGATCGAGCAGATGCGAGCGTGGGCGTACTGGACATAGAAGACCGGGTTGTCCATGCCCTGCTTGGCGACCTCTTCGAGGTCGAAGGTCTGACGGCTGTCGACCGACTGCATGAGGTAGGTGAAGCGAGCGGCGTCGGCACCGACCTCGGCAATGACGTCGTCAAGCGCGATGAAATCCCCCGACCGCCCGCTCATCTTTACTTCTTCCCCACCGCGGGCGAAGTCGACCATCTGGGTGATGGCGATCTCGAGTTCGTCGGGATCGTGGCCGAGCAGCTGCATCGCCGCCTTCATGCGGGTGACATAGCCGTGGTGGTCGGCACCCCAGACGTTGAAGAGGAGTTCGGAGCGGGAGAACTTGTCGCGGTGATAGGCGATGTCGGGCGTGAGGTAGGTGAGATCACCGTCGCTCTTGACAAGGACGCGATCCTTGTCGTCGCCGAACTCGGTCGAGCGAAGCCACACTGCGCCGTCGTCCTCGAAGACGGCGTTGTGGGCTCGAAGGTCGTCCATTGCCTCGTCGATGGCGCCAGTAGGAACGAGCGACCGCTCGCTGAACCAGACCTCATGGTGGATGTCGAGCGCTTCGAGCGTGGCCCGATGCGAGTCGAGGCCGCGCTGGAGACCCCATTCGAGCGGGTCGGCATCGGCCGGCATCTCACCAGCCCACGCATGGATGTACGCGCCGTGGTAGCCGTCCTCCGGGATCGGCTCATCGGCCTTCGCAGCGGCGAGCGACTTGGCGTAGTTGGTCATCTGCACGCCGCGGTCGTTGATGTAGGTCTCTCGAGTGACGCGGAACCCACATCGTTCCTTGAGGCGGGCGATCGAGTCGCCGTAGCAGGCGCCGCGACCATGCCCGGCGTGCAGCGGCTTGTTCGGGTTGGCCGAGACGAACTCGACGTTGAGGTGGGCTCCAGCACCGAGATCCGGTGAGGCGTATCCGTCAACGCCCTGCTCGAGCACGTCGGTCATGACCTCATGGAGCCAGGTGTCGGCCAGCCGGAAGTTCACGAAACCAGGGCCGGCGATCTCGACGGCGGTGACATGGGCCGGTGGGCGGGCGTTGAGGAAGTCGACCAGCGCCTGACCGAGTTCGCGTGGATTCTTGCCCGCCTTCTTGGCGGTGGCGAGCGCGATGTTCGACGACCAGTCGCCGTGGTCGCGGTTGGCAGGGCGCTCGAGCGCGATGTCGTCGGGAAGCGGGTCGATGCCGGCTTCGGCGAGGGCGGCCCGCAGGCCGTTGCGGAGATGTTCCCGGACGTCCATGAACGCCCGATGCTACCGGCCGACCCCCGTTGTCAGAGTGACGATCGCGGGTAGGGTGACGCTCCGTCCCTCCCGAGGGGCATGCCCTCGTAGCTCAGCGGATAGAGCATCGGCCTCCGGAGCCGTGTGCGCAGGTTCGAGTCCTGCCGAGGGCGCTCACCGACGTTACGGTGCGCTGGTCGCAGCCGCGAACCGGCGTGCCACACTCGGAGCCATGGACGTCGACATCGTCGCCGGAGCGATCCGGGAGGCCGAGGCGGCGACGATCGCTCCCCGCTTTCGGGCTCTCGCCGATGACGACGTCGCCTTCAAGGGTCCCGACGACCCCGTGACCGTCGCCGATCGTGCCTGCGAAGCGATGCTCGGTGCCTCGCTGCGGATGATCGACGATCTCCCGGTCGTCGGGGAGGAAGCGGCTGCCGCCGACCCATCGCTGCTCGCCGCCGCAAACCATGACGCCTGGATCGTCGACCCTCTCGACGGCACGAAAAACTTTGCGAACGGCTGGGGTGGCTACGCCGTGATGGTCGCCAAGGTGCGCAGCGGTGAGACAACCCATGCGTGGATCTGGATCCCGCAGCGGGGCCAGATGGCGATCGCCGAGCACGGCGCAGGGGCGACCATCGACGGCGTCCGGATGCAGGGCGGTCCCGTCGCAGCCGATCCGACCATGTGGACGGCGGTCGTGAAGAAGCGCTACGTCCCTGCTGAAGATCGGCCCGTCGTCGACCGTTTCGCCGCCCGCATCGGTGACCCCGTCGAGGGCATCGGATGCGCAGGTATCGAGTACGTCGATCTCGTACTCGGCCGATACGACCTCTTGATGTATTGGCGGACCTTGCCGTGGGACCACGCCCCCGGCAGCCTCCTCGCCACTGAAGCCGGGTTGGAAGCCATCCGGCCCGACGGTCGCCCTTACCGGCCCGGTGAGGACGCACTCGGCCTCGTCGTCGGCTGTCACGCGACATCAGCAGTGCCGCATCTCGATCCGCGCTGACGCTCGTGCCCGACCATCGAACGTTCAATCCGACCGACCCGCCGGGTTGGGCATGTGCACGCATGAGGCGCACCGACCTAGCGTTTGGCATGGCGACCACGCACGTTCGGCATCTCGACATCTGCTCGACGGGGCGGGACGACGTCGAATGACACGCGTGCTGCTCGTCGGTCCGGGGGCGATCGGACTCACCGTCGCAGGCGCCGTCCTGCAACGCCCCGAAATGGCGCTTGCGGTCGCCGCCCGCACGCCATTCGACACGATCGCCGTCGAACTCGACGAGGAGCGAATCGAGTGCGAGGTGCCGGTGCTGACAGACCCGTTTGCGATCACCGGTCCGTTCCACCTGGTCCTGCTCGGCACCAAGGCCCATCAGACCCCCGCCGTGGCGCCGTGGCTCGCTGCAGCGTGCGGACCGGACACCGACGTCGTCGTCCTCCAGAACGGCATCACCCACCGTGAACGCGTCGAACCACTCATCGGCCCGGCATCGCTGGTACCCGCTGTCGTCAACATTCCGGCCGACCGGGAGGCTCCCGGCCATGTTCGAGTCGGATTTCGACGGCACCTCGTCGTGCCCGACGACGACCCCGGTCGCCGCACAGCCCACCGGTTCACCGACACCTTTCTCGACGTCGACACCACCGCCGACTGGCACACGGCCGCGTGGCGCAAGCTCGTGATGAACGCCGTCGTCGGCACGATCACCGTGCTGACCCGCACGACCAACACCGTCCTCCTTGACCGGGATGCCCGGACCCTCGCCGTCGCGCTCGCCGATGAGGTGCAACAGGTCGCCATCGCCGACGGTGCCGCCCTGGAGCCCCGCGACTACGGGCCCGTCATCGACCTCGTGGGCGACGCCGGCGGCGACCACCGTTCGTCGATGACCACCGATCGGGTCAACGGCGTCCCCTCCGAATGGCGGGTCCGCAACCTCGACGTGATCGAACGTGCGGAGAAACACGGCGTCGACGTGCCTCTCTTCCGGCATCTCACCACGTTGGTGAGGTTGGGAGAACCATCCGACCGGCCCTGACGTCGGCCCTCCCAATGAAAGGAACCTCGTGCAGACCGCCTATCTCTTCTTCGGCTCGATCGGCGGCTAGGTTCCCCTCATGGCCGTCACCGACACCGCTCCCCCTGCGAAGAAGGAACGCTGGACCTACCAGTGGAAGGAACTCCACGACGAGGTCATCACCAGCGGGCTGTGCACCGGCTGCGCCGGGTGTGTGATCAGCTGTCCGCACGATGTGATCGGGTACGAACACGAGCCCGGCGCCTACAAGCCGTTCCATCTTGAGGAAGAACTCGGCACCTCCGACTGCGTCCACGGCCAGAAGGGCTGCACCTCGTGCACCCGAGCATGTCCTCGGTTCCGCATGTGGGAACCCGAGGCCGACATGCACCTTCACGGTCGCGAGCGGGAAGACGGCGAGATGTCGGGCATCTACTCCGACATTCTCCTCACGCGCGCAAGCGATGATTTCGTGTACGAGACCGGACAGGACGGGGGTCTCGTCTCGGCGATGCTGATCTGGCTGCTCGAGAACGACATCATCGACGGCGCGTTGACCTCGGGGGTGGAGACACTCGAGAACGGCGAGCCGGGATGGAAGGCCTTCCCGATGGTCGCGACCAACCGCGACGAAGTCCTTCGGGGCGCCGGCAGCCGCTACACGTACTCGGCCAACACGATGGCGTTCGACGAGGCCAAGGAACGAGGGCTTGAGCGACTCGCCCTTGTCGGCATGAGTTGCCAGACCTCGGTTGCGCCGGTGATGTGGCATCGCAAGATCGGCAAGGTCTCCAAACCGTTCAAGCTCAACATCGGGCTGCTCTGTTCGAAGTCGTTCGACGATGCGCTGTTCGACGAACTCTTCGAGGTCAAGTACGGCCTCAAGCGCGAGAACATCGCCAAGATGAACATCAAGGGCGTTTTCCAGGTCTGGACCAAGGACGGCGGCTACCACGAGATCAACCTCAAGGAATGCCACGCCTGGACTCGCGAAGGCTGCACCCACTGCCCCGACTTCGCGGCCGAGCACGCCGACATCTCCACCGGAGGGATCGGCAACGAGACCGACTGGACCCTCACCATCGTGCGAACCGAACTCGGTCGTGCCGTCATCGACGCCATGGTCAAGGACGGAGCGATCGAGACCCGACCCGGCGACGACGACCCGGGCGCCATCGCGCTGATGCATCGGCTGGCCGAAAACAGCCGCAAGCGATGGCCTGACTGGGCGCAGCCGGCGGCGAAGGTCGGAATTTCCGCCAAGCCCGCCGGGTAGCACCCGCCTACCCACTCGCCACCGGACAGGAAAGGGAGCCATGTCGCTCGACATCGAATTCTGGGCCGACCCTGCTTGACCGTGGTGTTGGGTGACGGCCCGTTGGGTCGTCGATGAGGTCAAGGACCAGCGTGATCTGCAGATCACCTGGCAGCCGTTCAGCCTGCTGTTGAAGAACCAGCCAGCCGAAGGCACCCCGTACTACGACGGCGTGCTCCGGACGTACAAGATGCTCCGCGTCATGGAGTCCGTCCGAACCACGGAGGGCAACGACGGCGTGTTCGCGCTGTACTGGGAACTCGGCGCGCGCATCCACCACGACAAGGATCGCGAGTTCGACATCGCCGATGCACTCGAAGCGGCGGGCCTTCCGGCGACGCATGCCGAGGCCTTCGAGGACGAACGCTTCGACACCGAGATCCGAAGCAGGCACGACGCTGGCCTCGCGCTCACGGGTGACGATGTCGGCACCCCCATCATCGCCATGGACACCCCCGGCGGCCGCCAGGGCATCTTCGGTCCGGTCATCACGGCCGTCCCGAATTCCGAAGATTCCCTGCGGCTCTGGGACGGTATGGTCGCCATGATGAGCGTCGACGGCTTCTGGGAACTCAAGCGCACCCGGACGCGTCGCCCCGAGTTTCCGGCCCGGCCCGAATGAGCGCCGACACCCCACCGACCGAAACCGGCGGCAAGCTTCCTCCCGTCGAGGAGGCGTCGATCTACCACTTGCTCAAGCCCGAGGTGCTGGAGCACGGTGACGGGCGCGCCGTTCTGCGTTTCACCCCGGAACCGATCTGGACGATCGGCGCCGGCGTGGTGCAGGGCGGCATCGTCACCGCCATGCTCGATATGGCGATGGCGTTCGCCTCCAACGGACTCTCGACGGCGACCATCACCGTCGACATCCTGCGGCCGGCCACCGGTCGGCTCACCGCCACCGGCGAGGTCACGAAGTTAGGGCGCCGTCTCCTGTTCGCTACCGGCGAATTGCACGACGACGACGGTCGGCTTGTCGCTCGGGGCAACCAGACAGCGATTCCGCCGGGCTGATCAGACCACGCCGGCGAGTACGGACACCTACAGCACGTCGTCGAGCACGGTGCAGGCCCGGGCAATGTCGTCGCTGGAGTTGTAGTGCACCGCCGACACGCGTACCACGCCGTCATCGATGTCGAGACCGAGCGAACCGACAAGTCGATGCGCGTAGAAATTGCCGTGGCCACAGGAGACCTTGGCCGCGATCAGCGCGTCGTAGATCGACGCCGATGTCGTGCCCGGCACATGGAAGGCGACCGTCGGAGCCCGAACGGCGTGGTCGGCGGTCGGCGCACCGACGAGACGTGCCCGGTCGTGGGCGATCAGCATCTCGACAAGCGGAGTCGTGATCTCGGCCTCATGGACCGCAAAGGCGTCAAAGAGTGAGGCGACCCGATCCCGTCGGGTGGTTCCCTCGATGCCGTGATGGGCGACCAGGGTGTCGTAGTAGTCGGCGATGCCTGCGACCGAACCGATCGCTGCGTGATCGGGGCCGGCTGGGGTCAGCCACCCCTCCGGCGTCGTGTCCTTGAAGTAGTGGCCTTGGTTGGTCATCTGCTCGAGCAACGAACGGCGGGTGTACATGAGCCCGACGTGAGGTCCGTACGTCTTGTACGTCGAGTACAGGTAGACGTCGCAGTCGAGCGCGGCGACGTCGGGAAGGCCGTGCGGTGCATAGGACACGCCATCGACCACGATGTGCCCGCCCGCTGCGTGCACGCGATCGGCGAGTGCCCGGATCGGATTGATGGTGGCGGCGATGTTCGACGCGTGGGTGACGGCAAGAAGACGGGTTCGATCGGTGATCAGTTCGTCGAGGTCGGCGGGATCGAGCAGGCCGGTCTCAGGGTCAACCGCCCATTCCTTCACGACGATGCCCGTGTCGGCGAGACGTCTCCATGCGCCCTGATTGGCCTCGTGATCCTGCCCAGTGACGATGATCTCGTCACCGTCGTCCCACATCGGCCGCATGGCCTTGGCCAGCACATAGGTGTTCTGACTGGTCGACGGACCGAAATGGATCTCGCCCTCGCCGGCCGCGAAGAGCTCAGCCATCACCGCACGCGAGCGATCCATCGCCTCGGTGGCAACAACCGACGGGCCGAAGTCCCAGTTGGGCTGGCATTTGGCGTGGGCGAACAGATCGGCGAGAAGATCGACGACCTGACTCGGGCAGTAACTGCCGCCGGCGTTCTCCAGGTGCGCCCACTGCCCCATCTCGGGGTGCGCAAAGGCCGGGAACTGAGCCCGGACGAAATCGAGATCGAGGGTCGTCATGCGGGCACGCTAGCCCGCACCCGTCGGGTCAGGAGGCGAGTGCCTGGTCGGTGCAGCCGCCCTGGCCGGTGAGCAGGGCGCGGATGTCGGCGGGGATGTCCTCGGGGTTGTCCCGCAGGGTCGACTCGAGTTCCTTGAAGGCCGCGAAGTCACGCCCCGAATCGGCAGCAGCAGCTGCGTCGGTGAGCTGGTTGGAACCGTCGATCTCGCCACCGAAGTACTCGACGATCTCGACGAAGGCACACTCGCAGTACGTCGCGACCTGGTCAAGGTTCAACTCGACCTCGGCGCCCTCGGTGTTGGCTTCCGTGCACGCCCGGATGAAGTTTGGGCGGAGGTTGCCGTCGTCTTCGGCCTCGGCCCACGACTGCGGGTCATTGGAGGAGCCACAGGCGCTCGCGAACACGAGCACGCTGAAAAGCATCGCAAAGATGGTGAGGGATCGCTTCGTCGTTCGCATGACGAGACGAGGGTAGCGGCGAGTGTCGCCCGGGCTGCGCCGCCGTGCCGAAAATGGTGGTGACGCTGACTAGCTGGTCCCGAGCTCTCGGGCCCGAGCGAAGACCGAATCGAGCATTTCTTCGGTGAGTCGGCCGGTGAAGGTGTTCTGCTGGCTCACGTGGAAACTGCACAGCAGGGTTTTGCCATCGTCGAGTGGCACCTCCACGCCGTGGCCGAACTTGGGTCGAGGCCGAACGCCGAGTTCCTGGCATGCCACCTGATACCCGAAACCACCCAGCACGACGATCACTTTCAGGTTGGTGAGCGCCTCGAGCTCCCGCTGAAAGAAGGGACGACAGGTGTCGCGCTCGACCGTGGTCGGCTTGTTCTCCGGTGGGGCGCATTTGACCGGCGACGTGATCCACGCACCGTCCATCTCGAGCCCGTCATCGACGCTCACCGAGTTGGGCTGGTTCGCATACCCGGCGCGGTGCAGCGCCCGGTAGAGCCAGTCGCCTGAGCGATCGCCGGTGAACATCCGCCCGGTGCGGTTTGCGCCATGCGCCGCCGGTGCCAGTCCGACGACGAGCAGGTGAGCAGCGGGATCACCGAAGCCGGGTACGCCCCGTGCCCAGTAGTCGTGGTCCTCGTAGGCCTTGCGTTTTTCCCGCCCGATCTGTTCGCGCCACTCGACCAGTCGAGGACACGCACGACACGCACCGACCTCCTCGGCCAACGCTCGGAGTTCGGCGGCGGGTTCTCGCTGACGGTAGGCCACGGGCGCAGGCTACGTTGACCAGTCGATGGCACGTCGCTCCACCCCCCCCAAACCCACCCTCGTCTTGTTCGTCCGCCACGGTCAGACCCCGACCACCGGCGCCTCTCTGCCAGGCCGGGCCCCGAACCTGCACCTCGCCGACACGGGCGTGGCCCAAGCCGAGGCCGCCGCGGCGCGTATCGCTGCGTTGAAGCACGTCGCGGCGATCTACGCGTCGCCGATGGAGCGCACCCGAGAGACCGCGGCACCGATCGCAAGAGCCCGCAAGCTGCGCGTCCGTCAAGCGAAAGGCTTGATCGAGTGCGACTTCGGCGAATGGACCGGAAAGAAGCTGGCGGACCTCCGCAAACTCGACGCCTGGAAGACCGTGCAGCGCTATCCCAGCGGCTTCCGATTCCCGGGCGGCGAGTCGTTCGCAGAGATGCAGTCACGCGCCGTCGACACCACCCACGAACTCGTTGCCGCCCACCCCGGCGAGACCATCGTCGCCGTCTCCCATGCCGACGTGATCAAGGCGATCGTCGCCGCCGCCACCGGCACCCACCTGGATCTCTTCCAGCGCATCGTGGTGTCGCCGTGCTCGATCACCGCGATCCTCTACAGCCCCGAGGGGCCGGTCGTCCTGACGGTCAACTCCACCGGTGACGACCTCGCCACCCTCGCGCCCTCATGAACGAATCCTTTTCCTTCGACGACCTTGAGTTCTTCACGGTCGGCACGCTCGGCCCACGGGGTGAGCGGGTCTTCTACCTACAGGGACGTGGCGACGGGCGATTGGTGTCGCTCCGACTTGAGAAGCAGCAGGTGGCGAGCCTCGCCGACTACCTGACGCAGGTGCTCGATGACCTTCCCGAGGCCTCGATCGGCCCACTCCCTTCGGATCTGAGCCTGCGCGAACCGGTCGTTGCGGCGTGGACGGTCGGGGCAATCGGCATCGCGTACTCCGCCGACGACGACCGACTCGTGATCCTTGCGGAGGAAATGACCGACGACGACAACGACGATCCTGCCCAGGCTCGCTTCACGCTGTGTCGTGAGCAGGTCGTCGGCCTCATCGACCGGGCCCGCGACGTCGTGTCGGCGGGCCGACCCCCGTGTCCGTACTGCGGCAGCCCGCTCCAGCCCCGCAACGGGGACTGGTGCGCCTGCTCCAACTGACACCGTGGCCGCACCAAACGCCGACGAGGAGTCGCCGTTCCTCTCCCGTGACCCCATCGCCACCGACCGGGCACTCGGCCTGCTCACGGAAGGCGAGGTCGAGCTCGTCGGTCGCATGCCGTACTCGAGCAACGCAACCTTTCTCGTCGACATCGAGCACGGCGGCCTCCGGGCCCAAGGCATCTACAAGCCGCTGCGAGGCGAGTCACCCCTGTGGGATTTCCCCGACGGCCTCTACAAGCGCGAGATCGCAGCGTTCGTCACGAGCGAAGCGCTCGGTTGGGATCTTGTCCCGCCCACCGTCGAACGCGAGCTCGTCCACGGTGTCGGCTCACTCCAACTCTTCATGCCGTGCGTGTTCGAGGAGCACTACTACACACTCCATGAGGAATCCGATCGCTACGACGATGAGTTCCGCAGGATCTGCGCCTTCGACATCGTGATCAACAACACCGACCGTAAGGCCGGCCACTGTGTGCTGGGTGTCGATGACAAGATCTGGGCCATCGACCACGGTGTCGCATTCCATCAGGAGTTCAAGCTCCGAACGGTGCTCTGGGACTTCGTCGACGAGGACATTCCCGACGCGTGGTGCGACGACCTCTGGCGCCTCGTCGACCATCCTCCGGCGCAGTTCGAGGATCTGCTGAATCCGTTCGAGCGAGACGCCGTGACGACCCGGACAACCGCACTCGGCACCGCCCGGCGTTTCCCCCGAGACGACACCGGGGGACGTCGCTATCCCTGGCCATTGGTCTGACCTCCCGCCGACGATGCAGGCTTGGGATCGCTGAACTTTCGGCGATCTTCCCGCTCGCTCAAGAAAAGTCCAAAAAGCACCCTGCACAACCCGGCACCGAAAAATCAGGTGTGCTATCTTAGGAAGATCACGTCGCCTCCTCGGAATCCCGAGCGGGGCGATTTCCCGTTTTCGGGCCACTGCGCACTAGGCCGACGTGCACCTGCGTCGAAAACGACGAACCCCCGGCCGAGGCCGGGGGTTCGGTTAATCAGCAGAAGGCTGGTGTCAGCGAGACTTGAGCGCCTCGATGAGGGCCGGCATCACCTTGTGGACGTCGCCCACGATGCCGAGGTCGGCGACGGCGAAGATCGGCGCCTCCGGATCCTTGTTGATGGCGATGATGTTCTTGGAGCCCTTCATGCCGACAAGGTGCTGCGTTGCACCAGAGATACCGGCAGCGATGTAGACGGTGGGCTTCACGACCTTGCCGGTCTGGCCGACCTGCATCGAGTAGGGCACCCAGCCGGCATCGACGATCGCACGACTCGCGCCAGCGGCGCCGCCAACGGTGGTCGCCAGTTCGTCGACGAGCGAGAACGCATCGGCCTCGCCCAAGCCGCGACCGCCGGAGACCACGATGGCCGCCTCGTCGAGCTTCGGGCCGTCGGACTCTTCGACATGGCTGTTGGTCACCTTGGCCGCTCCGACCGCGCCGAGATCCGGCACATCGAGATCCTCGGTGTCGGCCTCAGCCCCACCGACGCCCTCGGCCTCGAACGACTTCGGACGGATGAGGAAGATCCCCGGCTTGCCCGACGTGTTCTTGGTACGGACATCGGTGACGCCGCCGAACACCGGCTCGGAACCGATGAGTTCGTCGCCGTCGGCCTCAAGAGCCACACAGTTGGTGATGACACCGGTATCGAGCTTCACCGACAAACGAGCGGCGACATCGCGCCCGTCCTGGGTGGTGCCCAGCAAGAACGCATCAGGAGCGTCAACGACGCCTTCCTCGATGGCGTTGGCGACGGCTGCGGCGACAGCGACACCCTGCAGGCCACCGTCGAGGTCGCCCGTGCTGTAGACGGTCTCGGCTCCGTGCTCGCCGAGCTCCTCGGCGTAGTCGTCGCCGTCGCCCGCCATGAACACCTCGACGGTGTCGGCCAGCTCACGAGCCGCAGCGAGCATCTCGAGCGTGATGGAGGCAACGGCATCGCCGTTCGCCTCACCGAAAACCCAGATCTTGTCGAGTCCCATGATCAGTGCCTCCTAGAGAACCTTGAGATCGTCGAGGAAAGCGACGATGCGCTCGTAGGCGTCGCCCTCGTCCTCGATGACTTCGCCGGCCTCGCGAGCGGGGGCATCGGCGATCGAAACGATTTCCTGACCGGCGCCGGCCCAACCGACCGAACCGGCGTCGATGCCAAGACCGCCGAGGTCGAGCTCGTCGACCGGCTTGGACTTGGCCGCCATGATGC
>Ga0255751_10002714_pt1 | contig 16400 bp, 20 predicted proteins | sample 071ome_20_FD_179951 | JGI IMG/M metagenome (GOLD analysis project Ga0255751, IMG submission 179951) | Coastal salt marsh microbial communities from the Groves Creek Marsh, Skidaway Island, Georgia - 071412BT metaG (version 2) | ecosystem: Environmental > Aquatic > Marine > Intertidal zone >...
CATCGGTCATCTCACCTTCGACAATACCATCCGAAAAGTCAATATCCTTGTCTTCAATCTTTGGCATATTGAAGAACATAATACCATTCCACATATAGGTCACATGACCACGGATCTGAGGAAGACCTGCAATAATAGCATCTTCCATGTACTCTTCAATATCAAACTCATCGATGAGGAACATATCAGAGTCTAAAAAGAAGACAATATCATCCACATGATTTTTGCGAATGATATTATCATAAGTCCACTGAACCGTATGAGCACATGCCTGTGCTGGATTCATTGGTTTATTTGCTGGTGGTTTGCGATAGTATTCAAGTTCGTTTAGAGAACAAGCAATCTCAAACTGCTCAGAAATCTCAGGTTCTACTGAATCATCAACAATGTGAAACTTGTATTCGTTCTTTAAAAACTTTTTGAAAAGTTTGTCTTGAAGGATAACAAAGTCAGGTCTATTTACGACAGAAGTAAAGATGTGAATCATAATTGAGCAGCAATCCAATCTTCAAGTTTCATATATGGTCTCCAACCAAAAGTCTCATGGAGTTTGCTGTTGTTAGCAAGACTCAAACGTGCCTCTGCTGGACGTGGAGGAATGTTAACCGTATTATCGGAGATCATTGCAGCAAGTTCATTTACAGAATAGTTCTTGCCACAACCAACATTGTACACTTGCCCAAATGCACCTTCCTCTGGATTACTGATTGCTGCCATAACATTTGCATTCACAACATCACCAACGTAGGTGAAATCACGACGCTGCTCACCATCACCAACAATAGTCAAAGGTTCACCAGCATCACGTTGGCGAAGGAAGATACCAACCACAGGAGCATATTGTCCCCTCAGAGGTTGCCGTTCTCCATATACATTGAAGTAACGGAAGATAACCGTGGGAAGACCATACAAGTCAGTATACATCGAACAGAGTTTTTCTCCATTCGTCTTAGAGATTGAATAGGGATTCAAACAATCATCAGGTTGAGTTTCCACATTAGGAAGTTCATTCTTCAAACCATAAGCAGAGGACGTGGAAGAATACATCACACGTTTTACTCCTGCTTCACGAGCACATTGGAGAACCGTACAAGTACCGACAGAGTTAATACTTACTGCTTGAATGGGGTTCTCAATTGCTGGTTGGATCCTTGCTTCTGCGGCGATGTGGAAAACGTAATCGACTCCATCATAGAGAGGACGAGTACGATCATAATCACGTATATCATAGTTATAATTTTGTGCTTGTTCATTCCAATAAAACTGATCATGAGCATCGGAATATTCGTTATCGATCACGACAACCTCGTGACCAAGTGCAAGAAGTTTATCTACAAGATTAGATCCAATAAATCCTGCACCACCAGTTACTAATGATTTCATTTACAAAGTCTCCACTAAAAATGATATTCGATTTGATCTAAGAGATCGTATTCTTTTTGAAGTATTTCTCTTATATATTCTACATCTTTTTGATCAACATTACACTCTTTACCCTTTCTCAAATGTTCATTTGGAAAGTCAAGTGCAGGCATCACTCTTTTGAGTTCATCATATCCACCAGAGGTGAGAGTTTCAACTCTGGTAGTAAAGTTGATTTCTTTAATATTTTCTAATGCTTCGTCAACATTATATCGTTTTGAGTAGCAATAGACCTGTGCCATCAACTCTTCTTTTGGAAGATTTTGAACAAATTCCATCAAAGTATCATTTTCACCTAACCACTTACCCTGAGTTTTCATGGCACCATGCTTACTGTTATTATCTTTTCTCTCTTTGATCATTTTATAATGAGAGATAACTCTCTCAACAGGATCTCTAAAAGTAGTAAACACAAAGGTTTCTTTGAAGGAAATACCAAAGTTATCCCGTAGTTCCCAATAAGGGTAGTGAGAAAACGCATAGGTATATTTTTGAGTTGCCATTGGATATGGTCTATGCGAAGTAAAAACCCAATCACCGATTTGGATCATATCATTGCCACATACGGCTTGATAACATCTCTCACGGTGAAAGGGTTCTTGATCACATTGCATACCAATGATCAACTTATTCAGCGATGTTCCTGCACACTTTTTGATATGGGAATGGTATATCCTTTGGTAGGAATTACCATATACATCATGAAACATTAGACAACTCTTTCTGGAAGGAAATACTGGCGATTAAAGTTGAAACACTCTTCGGTGGGATAACTTGTAAGTGGATTTACAGTTCCGTGATATCCACTTGTTTGATAGAAGAATGGATCATCAAAAGCATAAACGTTGAACCAACGCTGCACTTCGGCAAATCCAATATCTTGATAATCTTCAATCACATACCCTGCATGATATGTGATCCTTTGGCACATTTTAACATACTCTTTGGTCAAATACAAGATTGAATGACCACCAAGCATATTGTGAACACGATACAAATCATCTTGAACGTGGTCATATTGAACATATGGTCCAGAGTGTCCGTTCATTCTACCCCAAGATGAAATGCCAAGATAAACAGCATCAGCATCATCTGGAACTTCAATCTCTGGACGAAAGTTCTTGATCATACAATCATCCTCAAAAAGGACAAAGGGAGGATCAATCTCCAACAGTCCTTTATGATGAGCAGCAGAGCATCCAGCAACAGGACGGTCTGGGCGAGGAACACCTTCTACACGAATGATAGTCTTGAATCCACACTCCTTGAGAATCTTTTGCATATTCTCATTTTTTTCAGTGTGCTGTTCAAGGTTCATGTAAACAGCAGGGATTTCTCTAAGATCTAAGTTCATTGTGATTCTTTTTCAATGCAATGATTTTGGGTTCATAAGGATACTGAGGATTGGTCATTTGTTCCTCAGCAAAACAATATGAAGGAGTGAGACTGAGTGTTGGTGGATTATCAATCAAATAACGATTCATTTGCGACTCATCATGCCACAAAGCAATCACATCATTTTCAAGGTCTTTTGTTACTCGGTCAGCAAGAACCTCTGCCATTTCAAGAAATCTCTTGGTTGATCCACCATTAAATCCACCAGCATAATAGTTTTCTCCTTCTTCACCGACTGGAACATATGCCAGTGATTTTGGATTCCTATCATAAGATCTTTGTTCCTTCGGATAGAAAGATTGATAGGGATGCATAGTTGCAACAAGATCACTGAAAACTTCTTCACCAACCTTATCGACTACACCCATGTCTACGTCAAAGTAGTAGCAATAGTCAAATTGAGAGATAAACTCTTTTTCCTTCACGAAGTAGTTATAACGTTTCAGAGTAGGCATTGGCCAAGGTTCATGATCAATCTGACACACCCTGACATTATCCGATGTTTCTACTTCATGGTCAGTAAAAAGAAGACATTCAATCTCATGACCATTAAGAAAGTTCTCTTCAATATTATCAAGAAGACGCTCAACAAACTGAATGTACTTGTTTGTGGCGATTGTTAAAATACAGATTCTCATTTCTTCTTAATGTAAAGTGCATCACCCCAAGTGTAGTAGGTCTCTGGCCATTTTGTTTCCACTCTTTGGAATCCATAACCACCAAGGAACTCATCCAGTTCTTCAACCATAGGAGCACCTTCATACACCTCATCACGATTTACTTCACAGTAAATGTAGTCAATATTTTTAAGAGTCTCTTTACCACCCTTAAAAACTTCCAACTCATAACCCTGAACATCAATGTTAATGAAGTTTGCATCACCAAACTCATAATCATCAAGAAGGCAAACCTCAACTTCCTCAGTTCCAGTGAAAGAAACATCAGGGTGAAGTTGCAGATGTTGCTTTGGTTTCAGGATTGAACTGCTCTGTGCATCATTACTACTCAGATACATGGTAGCAGTTCCTTTCTTACTACCAAGAGCAACTTGATGACCTTGAATATCTGCGTTCACACTTTGCATTCGCTTAGTAAGAACTTCAAAGTTTTTTGATAGTGGTTCAAATACAGTGATTTTTTGAATTCCATTATCAACGTATTCTTGGATTTCTTCACCATAATGAGCACCAATATGGACGATCCCCTTGATGTCCATTTTGTATTTGTTGTTGAGGTTTGTGAAATTTATCAGCATTTTATTTCAAGATTATTTTGGAGATTTGATTCAGGGTTCCGTCCCAAGTTAGATACTTATCATACACCATTCTACCATATTCTTGATAGTTTTTGTATTCACCACTTTCAATTAAATTATTGACAAGTTTGGGAATGGTTTCAATTTCAGTATCTTTTACAAGAAGAGCAGCTCTATCCCATTCAATTTCATCAGAAAAGGGCAACCAGAACTCATCACTAATATAGATTGGAATACCACCCATTTGCATAGTCTCATACATTCGGAACGATGCTGGACCATATCCTCTTGGTGCAAGACCAAAGATTGAATTAAATCCAACCTCTCTCATGGGAGAAGTTAGATCGCCAGAGATGTTTACAACAAACTTATATTCAGGATTACCTTGAAGTTTTTCGATCATCTCTTTACGCATTTTATGCGTATCATTTCTGCCAACAAATCCAACTTTGTATTTTTTGTTTTGAACAATCTGTCCTGGATGTGGTTGAGATAGAAGTGGGATTGGAAGATATTCAGTCGTATCACTCTTAGGAGACTTTGGCGAATTGGAAGAAGCAAAAACTTTACATCTATCAATAGAAACCAGAGTCCCATCATCATATTGAACTACGGTGAAGAACTTTTCATCGGAAAACTTTTCTGTAAGAGAGTTGCACCAGTCTTGAAGTTCTTTTACCTTTTGAGTATCCTTTCCAAACCGATTACTACAATGGTACATTGTCCATTGAATCGGAATATAGATGTAGTCAGAATCAATGTCCTGAGAACTAAAATAAGCAAGTGCTCGTTCTTCGATCAGAGGATTTGATCCTTGATGTGGTGGATGACTGAAAGTATTCTTTGGCATCCACTTTTGTGGAGTTTCAACGATTCTAATCATTTGGAAATTCTTTTCACAATGTTTTCAATGATTCCATCCCAAGAAAAATATTTGTGATATATTTTGAGGATATTCTTTCGCATTTGAAGATGCCCGCCACTATCTATAAGGGAATCAACAATGCCTGGAATATCTCCAATATCGTTCTCATCAACAATCAAACAGATATCTTTCCAATTGATTTCATCAGCAAATGGTAACCAGTGATTATCCCCAACATAGATTGGAATACTACCCATTTGCATCGCTTCCAAGAGTCTGAACGACGTTGGTCCGTATCCTCTTGGAGCAAGAGTAAAGATAGAGTTTCTCGTTACTTCTTTAAATACCCTACCATTATCAGGAGTTTTATCACTATCGTAAATAGCGTATCCTGGAAGATCTTTCAGTTTATTATAGATATCAAAACGGCAAGGATGAGTAAAGAGTCTCCCAATAAATCCTACTTTATACTTAGTGTTAAATCCTGTCCCATCATGATCATCACATTTCAGTGGAATAGGAACATACTCTGAGGTTTCATGCTTAATCTTTTCACCTCTGGTGTAGTTTCCTGATCCATTAAACAAGCAATAGTTAGTTCCAGAACAAGCGAAGATCTTACTATTGGGAATAGATGTCAAGGTTCCGCCAGCATATTGAGCAACTGTGAAGAACTTATCATTTGGAAATTGTTCTACAATAGCATCAATATAAGATTGTAAAACAGGAGCATTTGCACCATATCCATTGTTTACATGATATGAAGTCCAAAGGATTGGTATGTAAATGTAATCCGATTCAATTTCCGTATTTGGATCGCAGAAATAATCAGCACATCTCTTTTCAATCAGATTCGTTCTCTGATGTTGTGGATATGGATTTCCCGTAAATCCTGGTTGGAACTCGGGAGGAACTTCAATGTATCTCATTCGTATAGATTGATAATTTTATCAGTGTAGTAGTTTACAGATTGCTGAGAATACTGACCACATGCATTCCAGGTACTATCTTGCCTTAAACGATGATGGTGCTTCAAACCTTCTACGATCTTAAATGTAATTCCATCTTTCAATAAGAAATAGAAAGCAGCAGCAGTATCAGCATGAAGAAGTTCTGTTGTTCTATCTTCGTATGGTTGCGTAAGTGCTCTCAGATAACTTTCACGATTTACGATATAGTTTCCACTATTGATAAACCACTTACCCCACTTATGCTTCTTGAACAGAAGATCTTTTATTTCCTCAATACCAATCGAATCATACTTAAAGTTATAATCAGATACAACTTCATAATCTTTAAATCCATCATTCTTACAACAGAGATGTTGTGGTGAATAGATTACATTTGGATTATCATCAGGAATCTGTTTGATGAGATCGATGCTATCTTCCATCATATGATTATCACTATCAAGAAGATAAACCCATTCGTTTGCACTATTCTTGACAGCGTTGTACTTATTCCTGAATGGTTTTAAGTTCTCATCGTTTCTATAAACTTTGATCTTATCAGTATCTAATGTAGAGATAATACTGTTTAGTTTTTCCCACTCAGCATCTATTGAGCAGTCATCAGTAACACAGATCTCAGAAATAAAATCACTATCTACTGCATACTGGACAGTATCCAAAAAGTATTTTGATGTGTTGTAAAAAGGAATCGCAAGGGTAATAGTTTTCATTTCACCAAATAAACGTAGTCTCTGTCGGAAATTTGATTATCCATCTCATAGTATGTAGAAAGCAATTCATTGACAGGTTTTATAAGTTCCCCATGACATTCTACAACGATTACCTCTGGTTTATATTTCTCAAAATCTAATCCTTGCAAAACACTATGCTCATACCCCTCAACATCCAATGACATAAAGTTGATCTTTGGTGGATCAATTTCATCCAGAATTGATGTCAATGTTCTTACTGGTATGTTTTCATGAAATACTGGTTTCTCTGCTTCGTTTGCCCAAATCCCACGATCACCAACTGTTCCCATTGCACCCTTAGATGCAATACTATAAAGAACTGTTGTGTCTCCATCATAATCAGGAGAAACCAATGCACAACCATAGACATTGGAGTTAGGTCTGTTTTCAATACATTCTTTAACGTAGTCTGGATTTGGTTCAACCAGAAGTCCAGTCCAGTTTAATTCGGTTTCAAGGTAATAGGTATTGCTTTGAAAGATGCCATCACAGGCACCAGATTCTATAAAAAATCCATCACGAATATCACGAAAATATTCGTCAACAAGAATTCTATTAATTTTAGAATGACCAGTAGAAGGATAAGGCATTAGTAAATAAACTCCCAATTTTCAAGAGGTGGACACTTAATCATGTTAAGGAAAGGATTATTGCAATCTGGCCCATCACATTTTCTATGTGACTCCTTTCTACCGTAAGCATGTAAATGTATTTTGTTTTTCTCCATAAGATTTGAATATTGCATATGATAGACAAACAAAGATACTGAATTTTCAATCAAATGAATATCATCACAGTTTTCTATAACTTTGACTATATCAAAAAAAGTTGATGATATATTATGGAGGTTTATAATTCTATCATACTTTACATGCTTACGGTCAATGGTATTATCACCATATTCACAAATAATTGAGTATGGTTCATTTAAACTTAAAGAATTATAAAACTCCTCTTCTAAGTCATTCTTTCTTTCAAAATAAAAATAATCTCTTTTTACTTCACAATCAATACCATGTCGCGTATAATATAATGTATTTTCTGCCTTATCGACGGTTGGTTTTCTACTACCAAATAATGGATTATGTTGAGAATAATTTTTTCCATTGTGAGGAAAATCACCAGATCCAATTACGTCTGGATATCTCATATCAATAAGATCAAATTCCAAACCACTTGCACAAAAACTTCTGTACTCGTTGAAGTTGATGACTTTGATTCTTGGATCGTCAGAGTATAACATTTCACAATGTTTTTTGCGTACCTCTCTCACTTCCAAGATAAGAAATACTTCATCATACATTTTCTCACTAAGAATATAACGAACAAATCCGTTAATATTCATCCAATCTCCATGAGAATCATATTGTCTTATAAAAGATATTTTCATAATAGAGAAGGATAATCAGTACAGACACCAAAGGAATTCTGGTATAGATGAGAGAACTGCTCTACATCACCTTTACTCAGAAGAGGAATGATTGTTTTCTCATCAACAACACTACCAAGATCGTGCAACCAAATATGTCCAGTTGATGTAAAAACAAAAGGATCGCCAGTATGACAGAATGCTTGATAGATCCAGGATTGCTTTGCCGCTTCAAGATTCTTACAATGAATCCAAAGACTGTTTCTCCTCTCTCGGATCCACCTGTGAGTTACTTTATATTGAGGTTCATCGTGACCCAACCAGAGTTCACCATCAACAACTCTTAGATCAATTTCAACATCATATCCATTGCCAATAGCACAATCAATATAACTGGGAGCGTTTTCCCTATTTGGAACTTCTCCACGAATGTTCCCACGATGAGATATTATTTTCATTGTTGAATAAAGTTAATAAGTTGATCTGGTTGTACTGTCATATTATCATATCTATCCACTTTTACAACATCCGTAAACCTTTTGAAAGAAATTCCCAAGACTCTACAAATGTCAATATATTGATCACAGTATTGATGTGGGTTTGGTGGATAGATTTCTACAATCTCAGTTGTTGGAGATGCAAATAGAGAAAAGACTAGACCTCCACTCTGTGGTGCAATAACACGCTTTGCATTGTTGAAGATCTGAACTTTTTCTGAAACAGTATAGTCTTCAAAGTGAATTGCTTTAAATCCTTGCTTCTCCAAAGATTCTACAAGTTTACTCTCATTTAAAATGTGTCTACGCTTGATATTTTTATCGTTACGGTTTCCCTCACATAGATGTGCTTTGCTTCTACAAATGTAGATATTCTCATATCCAGTTGTATCAAATCCACCAACACGAGATAGAAATAGTTCTCTTAAAAATGGATAAGTAGTGGGATCAACGTGAAATCTTCCACTATTATTTGAAATATCAGTAGGTTTATTATGAGGAATTAACGTACAATTCTCAGTGTAAGGAACCACATTGATTAGGTCACTGAGTAATTCAAATGTTTCTTTCTGATATGCAGTATAGTCTTGTGCATCAAAACACACATCAATCTTTGAAGAAAGATCTACATTCTTCAAAGCACCAATCATATAGACAAACCAATGGAAGATGAAGTTTTTACCTGCTTCTTCTATCTTGTAGATCACAGTTCCTCAATCCTGAGAGATTTATCTTCGACAAACAAATCATAAAATGGTTTATCTACTCTCAGTTCGTGATACTTAGCACCCCAGAGAGCAAGTTGCTTTTCAGTTAGATTAGTCCAATCAATTTGTTTGCGACTACCACGAGCAGTCCAATATACAATAGTGTTTCCTTCGTCATAGAGTTTATTGATCTTCTCAATATTCTCTACGATTGGTTGTGCCTTTGTATAATCGTGAGTGGTGCCAAAGTCTACTGATGTTTCACGGTGACAAATCGTTTCATCAATATCAACATAGATTACTTTCATTGATACATATTTCTCCGATAATTTTCATTTGGACATTGATCTACATCATCGACTTCTTCATCAGTGAGGAAATTAACTCCACCCATCGAATAAGCACCAACAAAAATCTCAGCAGACTTTTCACACATTAAGCTGGATGCAGCACAATCTTTTTGAGATGCAGATGCTGTAATTATACCGTGATTCTGCAATAAAATCAACTTAGGGAAGTAACCTTCCTCATCAATAAACTTAGTAACATGCTTTGCAACGAGAACCAGAATCTTTTCTCCAGGTGGTGCATAAGGAACAACACAAGACTTTCTACCATTCCTTACAATCTGATCAGGAAACCATCTCCTATTAGCAAAGTCCCCCAGACATTTTTTGGAGCAAAGAATCTTTGTTGTATGTGGAGGATGACTATGAGCAATATAATTGATTTCTGGGAATGTTCTCATGATCCAAGCGTGGAACAGTGTCTCAATACTTGGTTTCTTGTGTTCCATATTGATCTGATTTCCACTCAAATCACAGAGAGTCAAATCAGATTCAGTTAAAGTGTGAAGACTTGTTCCACTTGCTTTAACTAGGAACGTATCTTCTGTCTGTCTTCCGGAGACGTTTCCTTCTCCACAAATAGTATAATCAGCGATTGTATATGCGAGGTCTAACAGCATTGGGTTTTTTTTAAAAACTCTGATAGTTTATCTATGTTAACTTTCCAAGGAGAGTTTAATCCACCCGATATTGACAGGGAACCCTGACTTTCAACACTTTCCTCCACCTTTTCAGTGAACTCTGTGTCATCAAAATGATGTAAATCAGTATGAGACATTGAATATTCAAATCTCTGATTGACATCAAAGAACATTGGACTATTAATAGAAATTACTTTTGTCTCTGGGGGTGAGAATATAACATTACACATTCCCCCGCCAATAGGTCCAGCAACAACTTTTGCAGAACTGAACAATGCAATCTTCTCTTTCATTGTCATATTCTCACAGAAGACTTCTTCAAATCCGTGGGAGATGAAGAGTTCTGCCATCTCATCTTCATTCACACAACGTCTACGTTCTGTGTAATTTGTACCAATGTTTTCAAGATTATTGTGTAACCAAGTACGACGAGAAACATAAATCTTTTCTGGTCCACTTGATTCACCCTTCATCATATTGATAATATCAAATACCTTTTGATGTGGTGGACAGTTTGAAAGGCGATTGTGAGTTAGAGATGATCCAACACACACCTTATTATATAAGGTATTCGGATTTAAGAACACAACATCATCTTTAGTAATACCAAGAAGTTTAAGACTTTCCCATACAAAAGGATAAAGGTCATCCTTTCCTTCTGGCGGACTTACTAACAATCTCATATCTGGATGAATCTTCTTCTCATTGAAGTAAATATAAAGATATGGAAGAGTGTCGTAGATGAAGTGATAATAGTTCGCCATATTGTAGACGAAGTAAAACACAGGAATCTCACAAAATTGAGTAAACCTTACAGGCAACCACATTTCATATTCCATCGTCTCTTCATAAACGGTTCCACGACCAAGAGACATAAACTTCTCGATAGTCGGTAAGATAAGTTGTCCAGTCTTTGTAGAGAACAAAAGGGGAAGAGGATAATGATTTGATAATCCAACAAATCTTATCTGCTCAAAATACGCGACTTCAAGAGTTCTATTGTTTTCATCAACAGGAGAAACTCTTCTTGTCTGTCCAGAATCCCAATATCTAATTGGTAGAGTTGTCTTGTGCATAATAATCTTCAACGAATTTGCTCAGTGTTTCAACAGGAACTGACATATTGTCATTACCATCCACCTTCATAACATTACTAAATCGATAATAGTCAATATCAAGAGCTCTACAAATACTCAAATACTGATCACAATACTGATGAGGATTTGGTGGAAGTATTTCAACTATCTTACATTTTGGATTTGCAAATAATGAAAAGACTAATCCTCCACTTTGAGGAGAGACGACAAGAGATGCTTTGTTAAAGATTTGAATCTTCTCTGAGACACTATAATCCTCAAAGTAAATTGATTTAATGCCTTGCTCCTTCAACTTCTCAACAAACTCATCTTCATTTACAATTTGTCTGCGACGAATTGAATTTTCAAAAACATTTCCTTCACAAAGATGAGACTTATTACGACGGATATAAATTTTTTCATATCCAGTCGTGTCAAAATTATTTTCAATTCTAGAAAGAAATAACTCTCTCAAAAATACATAACTTCTTGGATCTTTGTGAAACCCACCACCATTAATGCTATTGATTGTCTTATTAGATTTAAGAAAAACAGCATCAGATGTATTTGGAACTACATTGATTATATCGGAAAGAATATCTAATGATTCTTTTTGATACGATTCTTTTGTAAAATCTAAATCGAAGCAAACGTCTATCTTTTCAGATAAATCTACATCTTTGAGAGCTGCCAACATATTGATAAACCAGTGAGTGATAAAGGATCTACCACTCTCTTCTATTTTGTAGACCATACGATCAGTTTGTGAAATAATCATTAGTGTAATTGTATTCGTGCCAATCTACTTTATTAAAGAATCTTTGCCAGTATTGATATGTTTTAAGATCGTTAGGTGTTCCCCAACAGATATAATTATCAATCTCAAAATTCTTAACTTTATATCCAAGAGTTATTGCTTCATTCAGCATACTGTCAACATAAAACTCACCGTTGGTTCTATTGTCATTCTTATAAAGTGATTCAAGGGAGCGATGGAAGATTTCCTTTGTCCTGAAAAACATAGTACCAGTGATGGCATACTCGTTTACGGGATTTTCCCCAGTAAAGTTTTTAACATCAACACTACTTACATTACCTTCACTATCGCAGTTCACCCACGAATATGCATTTGGTTGGAGATGACTAGTATAGTTGTTGCGATAAGTCCACACTATTATATCATTATCTTCATCATTTACCAAATCTAAAAATCTATCAGCATCATAGAATACACCATTATCGCAAGCAGATACAAGAATAGAGTTATCTGGATCACATTGCTCAACAATTTTCTCTGTTGTACAAGCTTGTCCTTCTAGAACCTCATCAATCCAAACTACGTTCTCTCCTGGTGCTTGATGGTCTTTCAGACAGGCATAGATAACTTCATCAGTCTTTGGTAGGCATCGAACTGCCTGCTCTACCATACTTTTACCATTGACCTGAATGAAAGGTTTTGGTTCTGTGTATCCTTCCTTAGAAAAACGACTACCAGCACCTGCCATTGGAAGAGCAAGAGTGCAGTTTTCTAAACGTACTTCTTTCTGACCTACCAATGCTTTGCGGTAGTAGTTTGACCAACTATTATAGATATCAAGATCAAAAGGAGTTCCCCACTGCAACATATAAGGAACTTCATAGACAAGACTTGTTAAATTATCACGAGCAAGTAGATTATAAATCAAACTTACATAATATTCTCCGTTGATGTTTAGATCTTCATCCATCAACTGCTTAAAATATTTTTTGACGTAACTACCTTTTCTAAAATAATAATTACCAGCAGAAGCAAACTCAGACATCTTATCGTCCGTGAATGGTTGCTTCTCACGAACTTCTAAAATCTTATTGTTCTCATCAGTTCGACAAAATGCATAGTTATCACTACCGAGCATGTGTGGATGGAATCCAGTATAGCAGATTACACACCCATCACATTCCTTTGCATCGACAAATCCTTTAAAGTGACGATAATCCCAATAGATCGAAAAATCGCAATAGTTAATGATAACTTCTTCATCATCACGAATATCTTCTAATACTTCAAGAACAGTATGGACAGGTCCAAGTTTATGAGGATCGATTATTTTAATTTTAGATCCCTCAGGAAGTTTTTGAAGTAACAACTCAGGAGCAAAAGTTTCATCATGATGCTTCCTGTTTAAGATACAAACGAATTCACTATCTTCTGGATATAAATCGATAATGTGCTCTATAACGGTCTTACCATCAATTTCTATAAGATATTTTGGAATTTCATATCCAGCGGCAACAAATCTGCTGCTCATACCAGACATTGGAATAACGACTTTCATTTATTTTCTTTTTGAGGTATTTATTGATTAAATCACTATCCATCCTGGCAAATAAAGATCAGTCAAATCTCGAGATGCATTTGGTCCAGCAAACCATACACTAGGAGCAACTGTTTTCTTACTCTTTGCCAACCAAGCACCCCACCAAGAGAATGAAGAGTTGGCGATAATATGATGAGTGCAAAGAGATTGTAGGCATAAGTCAACACCCGTATTGTTTCCCTCAGCAAAAATAAATCTATCACCTTGGAAAATTTCTTGTTCTTTACACCACTCAATACCATCAGAGAATACCATCACTGGCATATCTTCTGAAAACTCTTTTAGTGCTTTTTTATAATATTCCAATTCTTGAACTGGATGATGTGGATATTTTAGATAATCACCTCTACGAAGATGAATCGAAAGAACATCTGAGTCTCCAAAATTAGACTTGAATGCTTCTTTTGTTGGTTCTCCAATTTCATCAGTAAAAGTAAATGCCTCACGAATTTGCTTTTCAATATGCTTAAAATATTTTTCGGTCTGAAAATATCCATAAAGACTAATATTATCTGGGCAACTATCCCAGAGTTTTTGATCCAGACCAAATCTACTTTCCATCACTTTTGGAAAGTTAGTTACATGTTTTGGTGCATTAGGGATCTTGAAGCACTCAAACATCGTAATGTCAGAAGCAACACAATTAGGATCCCTAGTTGCTACCACTGCTCTTGGCGGAAGACAATACTCGTAAGCATGTCTTTGTGCAAGACCACGGAGAGCAGTGTATTGGAACATTTGGTTTCCAAGTCTTCCCAGATTTCCTAAATCATCATTTGCAAGCATAGTCTTTATACCATTCGTAAGTTGTTTTAATACCTTCTTTCAAACTAATTTTTGGTTGCCAACCAAGAGATTTAATCTTATCCACATTGAGAACTTTGCGTGGTGTACCGTTTGGTTTTTTAGTATCCCAATCAATACCACCAGTAAATCTAACAACACTAGAAATAATACTAGCAAGTTCAGCAATGGTTACATCTTCACCCGTTCCAACATTGATTGGTTCTAGATTGTTATATTCTAGCATACATGTAAAGCAGGCATCAGCAAGATCATCAACATGTAAGAACTCTCTCATAGGAGTTCCATCACCCCATAGAGTAACTACATCTTTTGCTTCATGAAACTTTCGGATAAGTGCAGGAAGAACGTGAGAGGTTTCAAGATCAAAGTTGTCATTAGGACCATACAAGTTAGTAGGCATCAATGAAATGGCATTAAAACCGTACTGTTTACGGTACGCTTGACACATTTTGATGCCAGCAATTTTTGCAATCGCATAAGCATCATTCGTTGGTTCCAGAGGACCTGTCATCAGATACTCTTCTTTAATAGGTTGCTCACACATCTTCGGATAGATGCAAGAAGAACCTAAGAACAGAAGTTTCTTAACACCAAACTTCCTTGCAGCGTGAATGATGTTGGACTGAATCATCAAGTTGTCATAAATGAAATGACCAGGATAATCTTTGTTTGCACCAATACCACCAACCTTTGCAGCAGCAAGGTAGACATATTCTGGTTCATTATTCTTGAAGAATCTTTCAACCTCGTCTTGCCGACGCAAGTCAAAATGACTTGAAGGTGTTGATAGAATATTCGTATACCCTTTACGATGAAGCATACGAACGATTGCTGATCCTACTAGTCCTGTGTTGCCAGCAACATAGATTTTACTTTCAACATTCATGATTTCAATTTAAACAATGCCATGGACCGAACTCTCTCAACAAGATCAAGATATTCGTACATCTTACCATATCCATCTTTTATTCGCTCATCACTAAAATCGTGAACGAATATGATGGTGTCCTCTTTGGATATTTCTTTACAGATAGAAGCACATTGAACTCTTGCTCTACCATCAATCAATATTAAATCATACTTATTGCCTAATTCTAACGGATAAGAAATATAGTTTTTGAAATTATCTGGAGATCCATCACCATCTTTTCTCCAATCATGATGATACTTTGATGGAACATGATAAAGAGTAGCATTTTTAGGCAAATCTTTAATTACCTTATCATACCAATTTTTATTATGCTCAATTGATACGATACTTTTTACTGCTTCCGCAATAACTTTTGTTGAACTTCCACTACCCCATTCTAAAACATTTTGATTTTTATTTAAATGGGATATAAAAAATTCTTTTTCTTCTGGAAAAGCATACATAAAATCACTGTCCGTAAATACACATGTCTTCAACTAACTCTTTAAAAGAAGTCTTAGGTTCCCAACCTAGTTTTTCTTTTGCCTTAGTTGCATCACCCAGCAAAGTCTCTACTTCTGCGGGTCGGAAATATTTAGGGTCTACCTTGATAATAGGTCTTTTAGTATTCCAATCATACCCAACTTCATTCAAACCTTCACCCATCCATTCAATTTTGAATCCAAAGTAAGGTGCTGCTTCTTCGACAAACTCACGAACAGAATACTGAATACCAGTTGCAATTACATAATCATCGGGTTCATCCTGTTGAAGCATTAACCACATTGCTTCTACGAAGTCTTTTGCATGACCCCAATCCCTTCGTGCATCAAGGTTTCCGAGAGATAATACGTCCTGCTCCCCAACTGAAATACGGGACAATCCTCTGGTAATTTTACGGGTAACAAACGTCTCTCCTCTTCTGGGACTTTCATGATTGAAAAGAATTCCAGAACTTGCGTGTAGTCCATAAGATTCACGATAATTTTTTACAATCCAGTAACCATAAAGTTTGGCAACACCATAAGGGGAACGAGGATAGAATGGTGT
>Ga0255751_10002718_pt1 | contig 16382 bp, 23 predicted proteins | sample 071ome_20_FD_179951 | JGI IMG/M metagenome (GOLD analysis project Ga0255751, IMG submission 179951) | Coastal salt marsh microbial communities from the Groves Creek Marsh, Skidaway Island, Georgia - 071412BT metaG (version 2) | ecosystem: Environmental > Aquatic > Marine > Intertidal zone >...
TATTTTCTTTCATCAATAAATACAGATTATATATATTGACAGCATATCCTTCAGCAAAAAGAGGAAATATTTCAAAAGAGGCACCTGAAGATAAGATTATGTGGATGAAAAAAGTTTTTAACTTTCCCAGAAGTAAAATGTACACAGTGTTGAGAGCAGAAAAAAAAGATTATGCAAAAGAAAATGCTATTTTAATTGATGATGATGTAAGAAACATAAAAGAATTTAAAGCAGCAGGAGGTGTGGCAATTCTTCACACTTCTGCAGATTCAACAATTAAACGTTTAAAGGAATTAGGTCTATGAAGAGTTTTTCGGAATATTTACAAGAAGAAATAGAATTATTGGATGAAGGTGTATATGATCCTGGAATATTGAAAGCATTTTTTACAGCAGGTGGTCCAGGTTCTGGTAAATCTTTTATGGCAAAACAAGCAGGTATTGGTAGAGGAAAAGGATCTAAAATCGTAAATGCTCAAGGTATTAAAATAATCAATTCAGATGATCAATACGAAAAATTATTGAGAGATGCTGGAATGGAAATGACACCTGAAAACATATTCAGTGATAAAGGTCAAGAAATTAGAGGACATGCGAAGGAATTAACAAAGAAAATGGAGGGTGGATATATTTCTGGACGTTTAGGATTATTGATTGATGGGACAGGAAAAGATTTTGACAAAATTAAGAAAGCATCCGAAAAATTAAAAGATGTTGGTTATGATACTTATATGCTTTTTGTTAATACATCATTAGCAGTTGCACAGAAAAGAAATCTTGAGAGAGAAAGAAGTTTAGAGCCAGAAAAGGTTGAAAAAATGTGGAATCAAGTTCAAGATAATATTGGAAAATTTCAAAATTATTTTGGTCGAGAAAATTTTGTACTGGTTGATAACAATAATGCTGGTGAAGAAATATTCAATAAAGTTTATAGACAAGTTGTTGGTTTGATCAAAAAACCAGTTAAAAATCCTGTGGGTAAAAAATGGATTCAATCTGAATTGGAGAAAAAGAAAAGATAACAATGAATAGAATTTTTGTGACTGGTATATCGGGGATGATAGGGTTTCATTTATCATCCTATTTGAAAAAATTAGGTTATGATGTTTTTGGTATTGACAATTTCAATGATTATTATGATCCGTATTTGAAATATCATAGAACACAACTACTTGAAAAGCAAAAAATATTTGTGCGTAACGATGATATTCTTCACACTGAGGAATGGCAAGAATATCTAAAGGATGTAGATTGTGTTATACATTTGGCGGCACATGCTGGTGTAAGACATTCCATAAAAAATCCATATAAGTACATAGAGAACAATATTATTGGTACTCAAAAATTGATAGATGCTTGTGAAAAATATGACATAAATTCTGTAATTTATGCTTCTACCTCATGCGTACAGCATGGACAAACATTACCTTTTAGTGAATCAGATAATCCATCCCTACAAACAAGTCCATATGGTTATACTAAACGAGTTAATGAATCTCAATTTTTAATTTCAAACATACAAAAAACTATTGGGTTAAGATTTTTTACTGCCTATGGACCATATGGTAGACCTGATATGGCATTATATGATTTTACTAAAAATATTTTCGAAGAGAAAGAAATTACATTATTTAACAATGGAGATATGAAAAGGGATTTCACTTATGTTGAAGATATTGTTCAAGGAGTATATCTGGTTTTAAATGATACATTAGGCAACAATAAAGAATATAATGAAATTTACAATATAGGTAAAGGTGAGAGTGTTGATTTAATGCGATTTGTAACTGCCATTGAAAAAAATGTAGGCAAAAAGGCAAAAATTAAATATGGGTATAAACATCCCGCAGATTTGAAAGAAACATTGGCGAATATTTCTAAAATAAAAAAATTAGGTTATAATCCTAAAACTACAATAGAAGATGGTGTCAATAAATTTGTAAATTGGTATAGACAATATCACACAACTTAGGAAAATCATGAATAAATTATTTTGTATTATATCTACAGGTAGAAGTGGTACAAGTTTATTGAGTAATTTGGCCAGTACGATTAATTTTAAATTATCCGATAACTTGTTAGGTTCTCATGATACAAATCCAAAAGGTCATTTTGAAGATATGCATATTTTAGCAACTAATGAGGCTTTCTTTAGACAAATTGGTAGAGATTTTTTTACATTGGGAGATTTTAGTGAACAAGATAAATTTATTTTTGAATCAAAATATTCAAAGGCAATAAGTTTTTATTTAAATGATACTATTTTAAAAAAACGAAAATTAGTTTTGAAAGAACCTAGAATTTCAAAAATGTTTGAAATGTATAAAAAAATATTTGAAAATTTAAATTGTAAAGTATATTATTTGTTTTTATATAGAAACCCCCTATCATTTGCCAAATCAGCGATTAAATCATACCACAATAAACCACCACATAATTATACAGTAACCGAGGAAATTGCATCAAAAATTTGGTTTAGTCATACAAAAAATCTTATAACAAATTTGACTGAGCAAGATAATGTTTATTATTTAAATTTTAATGATTTTGTTTTTAGGATGCCTGAAAATATTCAATTGTTAGCTGATTTTGTTGGGGAAAAAATTCATCAAAAGAATTTTATAGAATATGTTTCTAATTTTTATGATACAAAATTAGTTAGTTGCGTTAGTGACGAAAAGATTGGTTACGATTATGCTGATGGTTTATATGATCTATTGAAAAATAGACAAAATTATAATTTCAATGATTTTTTAAATGAAGTTAAAAAATGGAATTACTAAAAAATAATTAAATGAGGATTGCTATGAGTAAAACTATATTATTGACTGGTGGTGCTGGATTTATTGCACATCATTTTATTGAAGAAACATTAAATAAAACTGATTTTAATATTGTTACTTTAGATAGGATTGATTTTGGTGGCAACTTAAATAGAATGGTTGATATTTTAAAAAATAATTCTGAAAAAAATAGAGTTAGAACGGTGTGGCACGATTTGAAATCTCCTATAAATCCACAAATATCATCGCATATTGGTAAGGTTGATTATGTAATTCATATGGCTGCCGGATCTCATGTTGATAGAAGTATTGATTATCCTATGGAATTTGTTATGGATAATGTAGTGGGCACCGTAAATCTGTTGGATTATGTTAAAGGATTAGATTCTCTTGAAAGATTTATTTATTTTAGTACTGATGAGGTTTTTGGGCCTGCACCAGAAGGTATAAAATTTAAAGAATGGGATCGTTATAATTCTGGTAATCCATATAGTGCTTCGAAAGCAGGTGCCGAAGAATTAGTGGTTGCATATGAAAATACATATAAAATTCCTACAATAATTACTCATACAATGAATGTGTTTGGTGAAAGACAACATCCTGAAAAATATATACCAATGTGTATTAGAAAAGTTAGAGACAATGAATCTATAACTGTTCACTCTAATCCTCAAAAAACTAAAGCAGGATCTAGACATTATATTCATGCAAAAGATGTTGCTGAAGGAGTGCATTTTTTGATGAATAGTAAAATTGATTTTAATGACAGATCACAAGATCCTATGGGAGTAGGTAAAAATTTCAAATTTAATTTAGTGGGTCCCGAAGAAATTGATAATTTAACATTGGCAAAAACTATTGCATCTGTGCAAGGCAAAGAATTAAAATATGAAATGGTCGATTTTCATTCTCAGAGACCAGGTCATGATTTGAGATATGCATTGGATGGAAGTTTATTGAAAAATATGGGTTGGGAACCTAGTATAAAATTTACAGACCGTGTGGCAGAGGTTGTGAATTGGTCTTTAAATAATCCTGTTTGGCTAGAAATATAATGAATCTGTGTATATATTGTCATTGGGAAAATGAAAATATAGCAATAACTTGTAAAAATTGTGGAAATCCTCTTGACATTTACAATGATAGTTTGTATAATAAAAATTCAGAGGTTGTAGATGAAGATTCGAATAAATCTAGAAGAACTGGAGTTTCCTTGGTCGATGGATCATTGGAGAATCAACAAACTCTATAATATCGGTATAGATTATGCCACTCAAACTTTGGATGCTGTTGATTTGTATAATGATCAGTATGTAACTATATTTTATTTTCAAAAATATGGAATAAAAATAGACAATAGATTTAATACATATGATTTAATATCAGATGATGAAGGTTTTCTTATTGAAATTCACCCTAAAAAAATATGAGGTATTATGGGTCTAGATATGTATGTCAGAGCTGTTAGAAAATGGGACATAGTTGATTTAGAGAAATTTGGTAAAACAATAATTAATTCTATGAATATAAATGTGAATAGTAATGAAGATGTCAATTTTGATTTGCATGAATTTGTTCATAAAAATCCGACTGTTATGATTCCATTTGGTGTAGGTTCAGAACTATGTTATTGGCGTAAACATCCTAATTTACATGGATGGATGAAAGACTTGTTTTATGAAAAAGGTGGTAATAGTGATTCTGGTTTTAATGGAGACATTGTTTTTTTAACAAGAGAAGATGTATTAAAACTTAAAGAGCAAATTGAAAAGCATACATTACCTGATACTAAGGGTTTCTTTTTTGGTGAATCTTACATGGACGATGAAGAAAAAGAATGGAGAGATATCCATGATATGGAATGCATAGAAAAAATGCTGGCTGCAATAGATTCAGGTGATTTAATTTATTACTCATCATCTTGGTAAAAAATGAAATTAATTTGCGGTAAAAGTAACGAAGAATTATCTAAAAAAATTTCAGAATATTTGGATGTCAAACTAGTTGACATGAAATTATCTAAATTTTCCGATGGAGAAATATCTTGTGAAATATTGGAAAATGTAAGGGGAAATGATTGTTATGTGATTCAAACTTTCGATTCCAGTGATTCCATAATGTCATTGTTTATTATTGGTGATGCTTTGAAACGAGCAAGTTGTGGTCGTATAACTGCGGTCGTTCCATATTACGGATATGCAAGACAGGACAGAAAATCTAGAAGTAGAACACCAATAACTGCAAAATTATTGGCAGATCTGATAACTGCATCTGGGTATAATCGTGTAATTACTATGGACTTACATGCAGGACAAATTCAAGGATTTTTTAATCTTCCTGTTGATGATCTTTTTGCTAGAAAAACATTTATTGAAGATATTAAAAAACAAGATTTAGAAGATATATGCATTGTCTCTCCTGATGCAGGAGGGGCTCCAAGAGCAAGAAGTATTGCAAAACCTTTTAATGCATCATTAGCAATTATCGATAAAAGAAGGGAGAAAGCTAATCATTCAGAAGTTATGCATGTAATTGGTGATGTTACTGATAAAGATTGTATTATTGTAGATGATATTGCTGACACTTGCGGAACATTGACAAATGCTGCCAGTGCATTGAAAAAGAGTGGAGCAAAATCAGTTCGTGCTTACATTACACATGGAGTTTTAAGTGGTCCTGCTGCTGAGAGAATATTAGACTCTCAGATTCAGGAATTGGTCGTCACAGACACAATTTATTATGACAGAACTAGTAAGATCAATACTCAAAAAATCAGAACAGTGACCGTTTCAGAAGTTTTTGCGGAGGCGATACGAAGAGTTCATAATAATGAAAGTGTTTCTAATTTATTTATTTAGGAGTTGATATGAAAAAGAATAAAATCAATCGTCAAAAATTGGCAATGGAAAGAATTGAAAAAAATATCTTGGATTATCAAGATCGAATTAAGAAATTGAATAAAAGTGATGATATGTTCAAAGAATTATCATCTAAATTGAAAAAAGCAAATCAAACCATAGAAAATACTTTGAAAAATATGGGCAGAAAATAAATGTCTGAATCTGACCCCACCCTTGATAGGGGTAAAAAAACTATAAAAGTAATATCCGAGGGTAAAACTAAAATCATTAGCACCTATTATGATGATAAAGTTTCATATAATAGTTTAGTCAAGATTGAGACAAAAAATGTCTTAACTGCAAATGATGCAATGAAAAAAAATTCTCTCAATATAGCATCAGATAAAACTAATCAAACTTGTAGTATTTTCAGATTACTTGAAGATAACAATATTCCTACATCTTTTATTAAGCAGTTAGATAGTTTTAATTTTGTGTCAAAACATTGTACTATGTTACCCTATGAGTGTGTTGTCAGGAGACGAGCGTATGGTTCTTTTTTGAAACGTCATCCAGAAGTGCAATCAGGTAAATATTTTCATATTCCTGTTATAGAATTTTTTTCAAAACTCACTTATTCTCCTCCATGTTTGTCGCATGAAAATTTACATGCAATTTTAGATTCGCCTCGACTTATGGATGAAAATAAAGCTCGAGAATACTATTTACGTGACGGTCAATGGATTCATCCTGTAGAAACAGATCCCATGTTATTATTTAATTTTCATGAATGGAGATTAAAAGGTGAAGATAAAAATTCAAAGGATGGATTTAAGTTAGATGTCTACTCTGCAAAAAAACCACAAAATTATATGAAAAAATTGATGCAGATAGATTCTTCTATAACTGTTCAAGAGTATATGGATATAGTTGATTTGATGAAACGAGTTTTTTATATTCTAGAAAATTCTTTTCAAAAAATTGATGTTGAATTGATCGATTTAAAAATTGAAGTCGGTTATGGACGTGATTGTGGAAAATTGATGGTATCGGATGTAATAGATAACGACAGTTGGAGAATTTGGCCAAATGGTGATAGTTCAAAACAATTGGATAAGCAGTCCTATCGTGATGGTGAAGATTTAGATCTTGTCTTGAAAAAATATAATGAGGTAACCAATTTAGTCAGAAAATTAAACTAAAAAAACATTGACAATTCATTCTTTTCTGTTATAATATAATTAATTCGTCAGGTTCCGATAGTTAAACGGATATAACAGAGGACTTCTAATCCTCTATTCCAGGTTCGATTCCTGGTCGGAACACCATATGCCCCAGTAGCTCAGTAGGTTAGAGCGCCCGACTCATAATCGGTATGTCATAGGTTCAAGTCCTATCTGGGGCACCATTCTAAATATAAATAATATACACAATTAACCTTTTCTCTAAAACTATAGGACATTCATGATTTATGAGTATGCAATTGCTGCACAAATTTTATCATTTATTTTAGGTTTTTTGTTGCACACATTTTTCTCAAAAGTTCGCCAAAATAGATTTTTTGATAGTTTATCAGAAGAAACACTAATTAAAATTAAAGATGATATCCGCAGAAAGGATATGGAACAATATGACTAAAAAAGAAATTAATGATATTTTAAATACGTTAGAAAAAGGTCCTGAATTAATAAAACTTGCAAAAGAAATCATGTATCATTTACCAAATTGTCCAATTAGAGATGAATTATCGAAAAATTTAAAATCGGTCAAAACTTCATTAATAAAATTGGATGTTTGTTTAGAAGATATTCAATGGTCTCTTTCACGATTTCATGTATTGGAAGAAGAAAAAAATAATAAATAAAAAAATTATTATATTCTATTGATAACACTTTTGATATGTAAAAAAATGAAAAATAATTTTCAAGCATGTTTTGATTTAGAAGGATTTACTTTAACTTCTTCTATGAAACGAGATTATTTATTTGATTTGATTTTTTCTTATGGATTTAATGATAGTGTTGGAGCCGGATTTTATAAAGCAAAAACAAAGTTTGGTGCGAATTATTGTGGTTTTAGTTTTCGAACTCCAGATAAAATAAATGGAGATGTGCGCATATTTTCTTCAAAAGCAATTATGGTAACATGGACCGCAGTTCCTCTAAAAGAATATAATAAAAAAATTAATTTAAAAGGCCTGCAATACTTTCATGAATGGGTTAAAAATAAAAATGAAGAATTGATAGAAGCATGTAATTAATTTATATGGGAGTGTAATGACAGAAAAATTCTTTATTGTCATGATAGGTATTTTGATGTTTTTAACAGAATCAGTTGGTAATGCAAGCATAGAAAATTCTAATTTTATTATTTTAAAATCAAATAAAAAAAATACCAACATCGATAAAAATAATTTTGATAATGAACAAATTCAATGTTTGGCATTGAATATTTACTTTGAAGCGGCTAATCAATCAACCGCAGGAAGATTGGCTGTAGCATTAGTAACTCATAATCGTGTTCAAGCACAACAATTTCCGGATACATTTTGTGATGTCATCTATGATTCTAAGTTAGATTTTTATAATAATCCAGTAAAAAATAAATGCCAATTTAGTTGGTATTGTGATGGTAAAACTGATATTCCTTATAATGGTAAAAAATGGGAAGATGTTAAAAAATTAGCAAAATGGTTCTATAAAAATAGAAATAAAATTCCTGACATAACTGACGGATCAACACATTATCATGGAGATTATATCAAAAAACCTTACTGGTCAAAAATTTATGCGAAAACAGTGTCAATTGATAATCATATTTTTTATAGGGAGTGACATATTATGGAAAATTTAGATGTAAAAATTCCTCAACATGAAGCAGGAAATATTGCTGCAAATTCATTTGGGGGAACAGAATTAGTTACGATGGAATTATTTAGAAGATTATCGGATGAATATATAAATAAATTTCAATTTATTATTTCTAGGTTAAGTAAATTGGAAGACGATAAACCAAAATTATACTGGATTCATGATTTGGCACTTGATCCTTCACACGCATTTTTGACTGAACCGAACGCTTTGGATATTTTTGAAAAATTAATTTTTGTTAGTCATTGGCAACAGCAGCAATTCAATTCTTTGTTAAATATTCCATATCAAAAATCAATAGTTTTGAAGAATGCTATTGTTCCTATTGAAAGACATATAAAAAAATTTGATGGTAAATTTAATTTTATATATGCTTCTACTCCTCAGAGAGGACTGGATGTGCTTTTATATGCATTAGACATGATGGAACGAGATGATTGGCATTTGGATGTATATTCTAGTTTTAAATTATATGGATGGCCGGAAAATGATAAACCTTTTGAAAAACTTTTTGAGAAATGCGAAAATGATCCAAATATAACTTATCATGGTTTTAAACCTTATAAGGAAGTTAGAGAAGCATATAAGAAGGCACATATATTGACATATCCTTCAACCTGGCAGGAAACTTCTTGTAGAGTGGCAATGGAGGCTATGTCAGCAGGGTGTGCAGTTGTTACTTCAAATTGGGGAGCATTACCCGAAACTTGCGGAGAATTTGCCTATATGTATAATTACTCCGAAGACAAAGTACAACATGCGGAATCATTTGCCGATACCTTAGAAAATCTAATGGACGATTATGAATCTGATGATGTTAAAAAAAATCTTGACATTCAGATAGAATACAGTCATAATAATTTTAGTTGGGAAAAAAGAATTGATCAATGGATCTATTTTTTAGATAATTTAATTTATGAGATGGAACATGGAAATAACAACGACAATGAAAAAGACCACTAAAAAAAGAACTTTAAAAGGACTTGATAGTGGATCTAATTTTAAGAAAGAATTGGAGCCATCATTTAGTGATGATACAACTCCTGAACAAATTTCCGAATCTATGAAATGGTATATGACTTTTTCAGATGCGACTCAATCGAAAAAATGGTTGGTTGAATATATGAAAAATATTGGATATGAAAAAGATGACATAGAAAAGTTTAAAAATTTTAATTGGAATAAATCTGGCCTAGAGATTCAAAAAGGAGAGATTTTGAATTTGAAATATGCAGGATTTATTTCTAGAATGTATTTGAGGGGATTGGTAATAATACCAGATCAATTTAAAATTCGTTTAGACGAAGCAATAAAATTTTGTATAAAAATGGGAAATGTTGAAAAACCTATAGATTATTTGGAGAGTAAATTTTCTATACAAGATCATATCACTTTTCAGGTAAATACACTTTGTTCTGAACTTGATGACGCTCTCGAAGATTTTTATGATAGTGGATTTAAAAAAAAATTAAATGTATATGATTGGTTGAGAACAAAAAATGTAAAAAGTTTGATTGCCAAAAGAGTGGGAGATAATTTTAAATCATTATTTCAAGAGATACAGGATATAAATTATGACGAAGATTTAAAAGAAGCTTATAGTAATTTTAAAAAAAATGAAATAAAAAAATATAGTAATTTTGTTCATTCTATTATAGAGGATTGTGATAAATATTCCTCTAATCAAATTAAACAACGCAAACCTAGAAAAAAGAAACCTGTAACGGTTGAAAAACAAATTTCAAAATTAAATTACAAACAAGAGGATGTTGATTATAGGATTAAATCTGTAGATCCATCTCAAATTATTGGTTCCTCTGTTCTTTGGGTTTTTAATACTAAGTATCGAAAATTAGGTTCTTATGTTTCTGAAAAACCTGCTGGATTATCGATCAAAGGAAGTTCTATTATAGGATTCGATGAAGTTAAATCTATTCAAAAAACTTTAAGAAAACCTGATCAATTATTAAACGTGATATTATCAGGACCGAAAGTTTCGATTAGAAAAAACTTTGATTTGATTTCCTCAAAAGAACAAAAATTGACTGGCAGAATTAATAAAGATGTTATTTTAATGAGAGTTATTAAATAATTCATATTGAGGTTTATTATGATTTTGCTTGATTATTCGCAAATTGTTATTGCAAATGTTATGATGAATCCTAATGAAATGGAAGAAGATTTCATTAGGCATATGGTTCTTAATACTATTAGAATGTATAATCAAAAATTTAAGGATGAATATGGAGAATTAGTTGTATGTTGTGATGGTTCTAATAATTGGCGCCGTGGTATTTTTGAACATTATAAAGCTAGTAGAAAAAGCACCAGAGAAAAATCTGATTTTGATTGGAATGAACTATTTAGAATTTTACATAAAATTAGAGAAGAACTTGATGAATACTTTCCATATAAAGTAATACATCTTGAAGGTGCTGAGGCGGATGATATTATTGCAGCATTGACTATATATAATAGTGAAAATAAAAAAATGAATGGTTTGTTTGAAGAATCTGAACCTATATTAATATTGTCTAGTGATAAAGATTTTCAACAACTTCAATCTTATGAAAATGTTAAACAATTTTCTCCTATGAAGAAAAAATTCATAAAATCTCAAAATCCAACCGAATTTTTGAAAGAACATATTATGCGTGGAGACACTAGTGATGGTATTCCTAATTTTTTATCAGATGATGATGTTTTTGTTGTTGATACTAAGAGGCAAAAACCTCTCTCTTCACAAAAATTAAGTGTATGGCTTGAACTTGATCCTGAAGAATTTTGTGAAGGAGAGATGTTAAGAAATTTTCGTAGAAATGAAATGTTAATAGATCTGACAAAGATACCATCTTCACTTTATGACACTATAGTTGATAATTTTAACAATAAAAAAGAAATAGGACGAGGAAAATTGTTCAATTATTTTGTAAAAAATCGTCTAAAAAATCTTATGGAAAATTTAAATGAATTTTAGGAGAAATGATGGCATCTAGAATCACAAGTGATATATTAAAAACCGCCAATAGTTTTGATAAAGATGAATTGCGCATAGAATATTTAAGAAATAATTCTACAGCGGCGGTAAAAGAAATGATTAATATTAATTTTAATCCGAACATAAATTTTTTGTTACCGGATGGTAGTCCAGATTTGAGTTTTGGAGATGGCACAGAATTTAAACCAAGAAATAATTACTTTCCTAATAACTCATCAGGAGATGACGGTGCTACTTTGAATTATGAGATAAGAAAAATGTATTTATTTGTAGAAGGACTTTCTCCTAATAATTTAACACAATTGAAACGAGAAACATTATGGATTCAGTTATTGAATTCATTAGGTGAAGATGAGGCCGAAGATATATCTTTGTGTAAAGATAAAAAATTACAAGAGAAATATAAAAAGTTAACGCATGAGTTGTGTCACAAAACTTTTCCGGAGTTTGTTAGTCAACCCAAGGAAGAACTTAAAAGAGATACTAAAGGACGTTTTTCGAAGAAAGAAAAAAATAAAAGAGATACGAAATGAGGGTGCTGATGACATGCGCTGGCATCAATACAGAATTACGTCCCTTTTCAGATATGATGCCAAAGTGCTTATTGCCGATCAACGGGAAACCGATTCTCTACCATAATTTAGATTGGTTACATAAATTTAATGTTGAGGGAATTGTCATTAGTGCATCATATAGATATAATCAATTAAAGTTAACATTAGACAATTACAAATCAACCATACCCATACATTTGCACAGAGAGCCTAAAATTGTTGGAACTGCTCAAACATTAAAAATGATGCACTATAAATTTGAAAATGAACCTTTTGTTTTTTTACATGGTGATAATTTATATGATTTTGATTTGGAAAAAGCATATAAAAATCATATGAAAAAAAGAAAATCCATTTCGTTGATTTGTCATAAAGGAAAAGGAATTCATAAAAATAAAAATATTGTTAAAATGAGAGAAGATGATGATAAAATTGTTGATAAAATTATTGTTAAACCTTTTCATACTTCTGAATATGAAATGATAATGACCTCTGGTGCATTTATTGCAAATCCATCTTTGACTTCTAAACTAACTGATAAGCACTATGATTTGATTGATGATGTACTACCTGATTTGACTTCGGAAATTGATGTTGTAATTGAACAGAAAAATACAATTTTTTATAATTCAAATGAATATATTAAGTATTGTAATACATGGTCATCTTGTGATTTTGTATATTATTGAGGACGGTAAATGAGACAAATTATAGAAAAAAATAGCAAGAGAGAGACAACATTTACAGATCGTGCGATTGTTGTAAATGGACATTGTAATGAATTTTACAAAAAGGTAATGTTGATAGAATTGTTTGAATTATTAAAAGAAAAATATAAAAATACATCAATTTTTTATGCGACACATTTGCCTATAGATAAAGAAATTTATGATTATGTTGATTATATCGTATATAATAAAAATAATCCTATCTTTAACAAAGAAATTATAACTAGATTTTCTAAAGATGTTTGGTGGTGGAATACATGGACCTATAGAGGAGATAAAAATTTAAGAATTATGAGAAATATGTTATATCATGGTTACGCACATCATATGTTATTAAATGATGCAACTGCATTAGTTAATAATCAAAGAATAGACTATGTGCATTATGTTAATTATGATGTAAGATTGGATATCATAGAAAATTTGGAGGAGCATTATAAATTATTAAAGGAAGAAGACTATGATTTAGTTGCTTATCAATATTTTGAAGATGGTATAGGAACTGAATTTTTTTCAGCCAAAACAAAAGCTGCAGTGGATTGTATATGTTCGGTATTATCATTGGATGATTATGAAAACTTTAAAGCACGTTCATTAGAGCAACAATACCGATCTATGTTCGAAGGTAAAAAAATTAAAAATTTAGGATATTTTAAAGAAAATGAATTTTATGTCGGTAGATTACGATTTGATTTTAGAGACAAGTTTGATACTGTAATACCTTTGAATTCTAATATTGATGGTGTTTTAATTATTCCGTACATTTACAACGGTGAAAAAAGAGTTAACGTTAGCAATTCTAATTCAAAACTCATGCATATTAAAATAGATCAATATGATTCTGAGCAGGAAAAAATATGGTCTGAAGTTGTTTCATTGAATACGGGTCAATGGATAGAATTTGTACCAAAACCCACATCTAAATATATAAAAGTTATTTTTGACGGCAAAGAAAAAACTTTTTTTGACATAGAAGATAAATTTAATTACGGAACATGTATGCCTTTTTAAAGGAAATAATGCCAGCATATGATTATATTTGTAAAACTTGTGGCTTAGAATTTGAAGAAATATTAACCATAGAAAATCGAGAAAAACCTTGTGGATCTACATGCTCTTATTGTGAGCAGAAAGATATGCAATGTGAAGTATCATTGAAAATTTCATTTCCATACATAGGAGATTCTTTTAGACAGGGTATGAAAAAACCTGATAGATCCTTTAATGATAAATTAAAAGAAATAAAAAAAGCACATTATGGTAGTAATGTAAAGATTTACGAATAAAAATGATTTCCTATGATTTTAGTATTTCTTCATATTGTAACGCTGCGTGTCCATCCTGCAAACGATATAAAGATTTCTATGAAACAAACTATGTAGATCCCAAAAACCTTGATCCTTCTTTGGTGCAAAAACACATGAAATATGATGTTTTTGAAAAATCAATAATAGATAATTATGATTATTTTGTATGCCGTGATGTCATGTTTGAAGGTGAACTTGGTGATCCTATGATGAATCCTGAATTGTTTAAATTTATAAATTTTGGTTCTAAAGTTTTTAGAGTTTTACTCATTGTGACCAATGGAGGCACAAGAAACCATTCATTCTATAATAAAGTAGGAAATCAATATAAAAACGTTGAAATAAAGTTTTCAATTGATGGTTTAGAGCCAGATACTAATGGAATTTATAGAAGACGAGTTGATGTACAAAAAGCATTATCAAATATGATTTGTTTTTCAAAAACAAAATATGGATCAGGAAACACTTATTGGCAATATATCATTTTTGAACATAATTATTTTGAAATTCCAGACGTTTTACAATTGGCAGCTGAGCATAATATAACTGTTTTTTTAAAAATCAATAAAAGACCTAGATTTTTAATACAAGATAATAAAATAAAAATAGTAGAAAAATATTATGAAAAGTATAAATTTAATAAATCATTTTTGGAATTATAGTGAATAATTATTGTGTCAATTGTATTTTTTATGAAGACAAACAGTGGAAAGAAACTGAAATATCAGTAGACATGAAGGTGTATCCTTGCTGTGTTTTGCATTATTTTCATTTTATGGATAAAACATTCTATGATGAATATTTAGACAATTTACCTGAAAATTGGAATTCTTTAGAACACAATAGCATGAAAAATATTTTAGAAATTTATAGAAATTATATAACACCTGAAAAATGGAAAAGTGAAAAAACTTGTCCGCCTTGTTGTCTCAATAGTTGTAGGAAAGAATGAAAAAATTTATACATGAAAGCGTGCTTGAGGATATAGAATTAGAAAGTATTAATGTAGATGGTAAAAGATTTTATTTAACTCCTGATGGAGAAAAATATCCTTCTATTACAACCGTTTTATCAAGTTACAATAAAAAATCCATATATGAATGGAGAAAACGTGTAGGGGATAAAGAAGCAAATAAAATATCCACAAAAGCGTCTCGCCGTGGAACTAAAGTTCATAAACTTTGTGAAAACTATTTGAATAATTTAAATATTAATTTGAATGATTTTACTCCAGATAATATAGAAATGTTTAATACTATAAAACCAATACTAAATGAAATTGATATTGTTTATGCGCAAGAAAAAACTTTGTTTTCTCATCATTTAAAAACAGCAGGTCGTGTTGATTGTATTGCACGTTTTATGGGGAAAAAAACAGTTATTGATTTTAAAACTTCTTCAAAACCTAAAAGGAAAGATTGGATTGAAAATTATTTCATGCAAGGTGCGGGATATTCTGTGATGTGGGAAGAGATGACAAAGATACCAATATCAAATATTGCTATTATCATTGCTGTCGATGGAGAAGAACCTCAATTGTTTATGGAAAAAAGAGATAATTGGATCGAAAAATTTATTGAGTTGAGAGAGAATTATGACCATTGACTCACATATATAAGATTAATTGCTAATAATAGGATTTTTTTCGAGGAGATTGAATATGACATTATATATTTTTGGAGATAGTTATGCGTGTCCCATTTATCATCATAATGTTATTTTAAACCAGGAATCATGGTCTTTAGATTCGGCAGATGAAAATTATGCTTGGCCTATACAACTTACAAAAATATACTCAGATGTCAAAAATTATGCTTTATCAGGAACTGGACCACATTATTCTTTTAAAGAATATTTTAAATTTTATAAAAATAATCAATTTTATCAAAATGATAAAATTATTTTTTTTATATCAGGTAATGATAGAATAGACTTTCCTGCTTTTGGTGAATCTAATATGACGCCTGGACATATATCAAATATTGGTCTTGATATAAAAAAAAATAAACCTTACGTAAGTGATCGTGCTAATTATAATGTAAAAAGATATTATGAAAATTTTTATAGTGAGATTTCGTTTTATTTTTTAACCAATAAAATGGAAATCGATATGTCGCAAGATAAGAATATTGCCTTTTTACATATGGTTTCTCAATTGAAAAAAGTTAGAACTATTGTATTTCTTACAGGATCAGCATCAAACATTGATATGATAGAATATCAAAAATTAAATAATGATCATTTTTTTATAAGTGAAAAAATGATGAATACTGTGTCTTATAATGAATTTAAATATCATATTG
>Ga0255751_10002723_pt1 | contig 16361 bp, 23 predicted proteins | sample 071ome_20_FD_179951 | JGI IMG/M metagenome (GOLD analysis project Ga0255751, IMG submission 179951) | Coastal salt marsh microbial communities from the Groves Creek Marsh, Skidaway Island, Georgia - 071412BT metaG (version 2) | ecosystem: Environmental > Aquatic > Marine > Intertidal zone >...
CAATAGCGTGTCATCTAACACCGCTATAAATACCTCGAAGCCCGAACGTAAAGAGTACACAGGTACACTTGTTAAGGGCATTGCAACAATGCACAAGTCTAATGCCGTTCCTATTATCAATGAGGAGCAGGCAAAAGACATTTCGAGGATGAGGCGTGGATAATCATGTAGAGCTTGATATTGACATTAGAGATGTAAGTGATGATTTAGCACAGAGCATTTTTAAGACACTATCAGAAGAACTGATTGTTGTTATTCCAAAACAATCAACCAACAATATTTACCTATCAAGGCTCATACACAAGATGAGTCGCATTGCCAACTATAACCAAATGGTATGGAACAGACACGGTGATGTTATAGGCCTGCCTGAGGAGTTTGTAGATCCCACTGACGTAGATGCTTATCCCTGTCAGCGCGTCAACGGGGGGAAAACGGATAAGGGATTACATGGAGGTATTTTTCCTACAGGCGAACTCAAGTGGCACGCCAACCTAAACGGGCCAACCCGAGCAGACGGTGTAGCATTACAAGGGATTGATGATGTTGTTGGTACTGAAACTCAATGGTTGAATACTGCTCGAGCATTGGCTGAAATGCCTGCTGAACTCAAGCAGAAACTTGAGGGTGTGAAATGTAAGTATACATATACGGCTGCTAGTAAGTGGGCCGACAAACCGCCTGAATATCAGTTAAAATATATGTCAACCAATGTTGAAGAATATGAGATGTATATTTTACAAGAGAATATCGCAGGTGTCAAAGGGTTGTACTGGTATCATAATAATGACCTTGTTACCGAGGCAGACTTCTATGATGAACTCATGGAGTATCTATACCAGGACAAGTTTATTTACCGACATTTTTGGGAATATGGTGATATAGTTTTGAGCGATCAACTATTGACATTGCACCGTCGGCCATTGTATAATAGTGACATATTAGAAAAACGAGTTTTACACCGGTATACGTTTCCTATAAGTAACAGGGACGACCCGGAATGGATTTTAAGGAGGAATAGTGTCTAAGTTTTTAGTAGGGGTTTTGACTACAAGAGACGCAGAAAAGGCAAGAAGATGTGTAGACTCAGTAGACTGTGAAGATGTAGATATTGTAGTTATTTCAAACTCACTTGACCCAGAATATTTGAAAAAGGTTGAGGGGAGTTGTGCTGGCTATACTGTAGTCGAAACAGAATGCAACGGTACACCTGGTAAAGGCAAAAATAGCGTGTTGGATTATTTTATTCAACAAAACTATGAATATCTATTGCCTATTGACGGTGATGACTATTACACTAAAGGTGGAGTAAAGCAACTTGTAAGATATGTAAAAATGTTAGAGCCTGAGAATTCCCCTGATGTTATTGGACAAGAAAACAATCCTATGACCTGGGAAGGTGAAGAAACAAATTTTGAAAATTTTTTTGCTACTATCACTTCTTCTACATTTGCAAATCGTTCAGCAAGACCTAATTTGAGAATGTTGCGTCAATTAAAAACTACAATGGATAATATAATACCATTCAATAGGTTTCTCTTATTGTCCTCCTACGCAGCAAAAAGTTTTCGCTACAATGAAACTTTAAAGGCAGCAGATGATGTAATGGCTAGTTTTGAGTTGTATAGTCAAACTCCTGAGTTAAGGTACTTCTTGTTAAAAGATCAACAATTTTATTTTTATGACCTAGAAGAAGGCGGTGTCTTACACCAATTTGTCAATGAGGCAAATGCTGAAAACATGATACCGTTTTTTGAAAAGGTGAATGAATTAGACTTTACCGACAGTAAAGTTAGTCGTATAGGTACCTTCTAATGATAAAATATGATTATATTGTTTCTTGGATGAATTACATAAGAAACAATCCAAACGACAAAAGATTTTTAGAATGTTTTTGGGAAAGTCAATTAAAAAGTAAGGATTGGTTAGTTACAGAAACATTGAAAGTAAACCCTGACTTAAAGAATATTATAATATTTGGCGGTTGGTATGGTATACTTGCTCAATTATTTGAGTCAAGGTGCTCGTCTATTGAATCTATAGAAACAGTAGACATTGATCGTTGGTGTAATGAAGTTTTTTCTAATCAACTGAACATATCATACAAAATTACAGCAAAAACTTGTTGTATGGCTGATTATATATATTCTAGTAATGAATTGTGCGTTGTTAATACTAGCACAGAACACGTTAAACAAGATATTTATGATAAATGGTGGGATAACGTGCCTGAAGGTACTATGTATGTGTTACAAGGAAATAACTTTGACACTATTGATGAACATATCAGAACTTCTCCTACCTTAGATAAATTTTTACAGGACAATCATATAAAGAATCCAACATACACCGGCAGTGTTTTGTGCCCAGGTGATTTTAGTAGATTCATGGCAATAGGATACAAATAATGGCAGGTAACTATAAAGATCGTTTGATACAGACAAGAGAACTTGTAGATGAGATAAGTCCTTCTTTTTGTGCAGCAAAGTGGACACAGATTACAATGCATCTAGGCAATGGCACCAATCATAGCTGCCACCATCCCCAGGTTCATTCTTTTGATTTAGAAGATGTGAAAAAGAATCCTAACGCCCTACACAATACAAAATATAAGAAAAAACTTAGAAAGCAAATGCTTGAAGGCGAAAGACCTGTAGAGTGTGACTATTGTTGGCGAGTAGAAGATGCTAACAAGGATACAGTGGGAACTCCCGGTGAAGTATTCAGTGACCGTATTGTAAAGAGTGGTGATTATTGGTCAAAACCATATCTCAACGAAATAAAAAATCAACCGTGGGATGCTGATTATTATCCTAAGTATGTTGAGGTAGATTTTGAAAACACTTGTAATTTCAAGTGTGCGTATTGCTCACCTTCTTATTCATCACAATGGCAGAAAGAAGTAAGAGATCATGGACACTACCACTTCCCAAGTGACCCTCACTTAGACTTTAATAGTATGGAAGAGATCATGGCACATTCTAAAGTGCCTATGAAACCTGAAGAAAATCCATACATTGATGCTTTTTGGGAATGGTTTCCTACAGCCGTCAAGCACATGACTAATTTTAGAGTGACTGGTGGTGAGCCTCTAATGTCTAAAAACTTGCACAGGGTGTTAGACTACTTAATTGAAAATCCTCAACCTCATTTGCAATTTGCAATTAACTCTAATCTAAACCCTAAACAAGATTTGTGGGATAAGTTCTTGGCTAAGCTAGATACCATTATTGAGAACAAGTGTGTTGATAGCATACAGGTATATACAAGCTGTGAGGCACATGGTAAACAAGCAGAGTATATACGATATGGTATGAATTACGATACTTGGTTGTTCCACTTAGAAAAATTATTACAGAGGCGAAACACAAAAGTCACTATCATGTGTACCTTTAATATGTTGTCTATTACAACTTTTAAATTGTTCTTAGAAGATATTTTAGCATTGAAAACAAAATACTTCAAACCAACAGGAACCCCAGCTTTACAGATTGATGTTCCTTATTTGAGACACCCTGAGTTTATAGCCGCTTGGGTGGCGCCTCCGAATGTAAGAGAAATTATGATTGATACAATTAATTGGATGTATCGTAACATGGAAATCAGACAGTGGATACCCTTACAAGGCAAAGGATTCTATGAGCAAGAGGTTGAACAGGTTAGACGAGTGTACGAAACAGCACATGAATTACACCACAAATATTGGAAGGAACAAACAGGAAGAGAACTTTCATTGCGCAGGACTTTTTATCAGTTTGTTACAGAATACGATAAGCGCAGAGGAACTAACTTTTTAGAAACATTCCCAGAGTATACTGAATTTTATAATGCTTGTAGAGAATACTGTGCTGAGTGGGAGCGAGACCAAATACAGGTAAAACAAGTGGAGTAAACTGTGCAAAAAAGAATACTGTATTGGGATGGCACTGACGGCGGCAATATGATAGATGTGCTTAAAAATGTAGGTGCAGCTAGAAATTCAAAACATTATGCGAATATACAAAAAGTCACAAGGTGCGAAATACGAAATACTAAAGAGTATACTGATCCCGGTGTTTATTATGTAAAGGTATATCACGGCATAGGTGTATGGGCGACTGGCCAATGGAAAAATCCTGTTCTATTACAAGAATTACCTGAACACGTAATTACAGGAATGCAACAAGATAAAATAACCTTGGTCATTGATTCCACTACAGAGGGCCACTCATATAAAGAATATCTAAATAGATTTGAAATAGATGTTTTTAAGCAGATACATGAGGATTGTGAGAAAAGAAATATCCCCGTACACAAAATTGAAATTATATATGGAGACTTTTTTCTACACGAAGGATATACTCGTTGGTGTGAATCTAACAATATAGGTGACAAACGCCTTACTATAAAGTGGGGCATAGCTTGGCACACCCAAACTACTTGGAATAAACCAGCAGAACTGGCTATCGAACAAGCTATTAGAAATGTGGATTCTAAGGATTTTTTAAGTCTAAACAGAATGTATAGGCCCCATAGAGCCCTTCACTTTTATGAACTCATAGATAAAAACTTGCTTGATAAAGGTATTGTTTCAGGAACTTTTATACAGGGTATTGGTATATTGACAAGTCCTTTTGATAACAACATTAAAAAATTTTTTCCAAACCTCCCAGACAATTATTCAGACAAAATAGAAAAACACTTTCCAATCGAACTAGATGAGTGTAGTAAAACAAGAGAAGTGCCTGAAATGCTTGCTACTCACCGTGAATATATGCAAAATTCCCTTTTGTCTTTTGTAACCGAAACTCAGTTTTATTATGATGCTTGGTTCCCAACTGAAAAAATATTCAAAACTTTTTCTTTTGGCCATCCTTTTATTTTATTGGGTTGTAGAGGATTAGTGCGGTGTTTGAAAAATCTAGGATTTAGAGTGGATCTATGCGGAATAGATCATACATATGATTCGGTAGCAGATCCCGAAAAAAGAGCTGAAATGGCTCACAAAGAACTTGTAAAATGGTGTAAACTAAGTAGAGAAGAAAAAATAATTAGGATTGAAAAGAGCATGGATGATATGCGTTATAATTTTGAACTCTCACACTCATTAAAATTATATGAAGATACAGTCCTAAGAAGAATTTTTTTACCTTAAATATCCACTGACTTGTAGAGTATATTTGTCTTTCATGCCGACATTCGCTCCCAGGTGTAAAATGTCACTGTCCCAAAGAAATCCCTCACCCTGTTTCCAATGGGTGTTTGTTTGCCATTCTCCGTTTACATCTTTATACTGTAAGAGGTGACCGACTTGCCAATCTTCAAGATATATGTTAGCACGAACCATTTTTTCGTTTGCTCTATCTGGATATTTTTTCTTTATTTGAAAAAATGTGTCTCGGTGCAAAGTGATTACATTTCCGGGAGGCTGTAAAATAGAACTGACGGTGACTACTTCCATGCCTAATTGTTCTCCTAGATCAAAATAGTCTACTTCACCGTCATCAAACCATAGTTGCTGTATTCTTGTATTATCTTCATGGTAACTTGCAGGAAAACCCTTGCCTAGAGATTCGTGTATATCTTCTTGTTCTCTCTTTTGGTAAGATATACAGCTACCGTAATGCTGAGTGTAGTCAGCATTTAGAATTTTATTGAAGTTAATGTCAATTTTTATATTTTGGAAAATCATTATAGCTCTCATATAAATAACATGATATATTTATAAAGAGATTCAGTATGGTAATATATTTTAATCATAGAAATCCTAAGACCAGACACACTATAACTACAAAGTGGAAGTTGACAGATAGTGAACTTGCTAAGGTGTGGGTCAATACCTTGTGGTTGTCCGATTCTCCTATAGAAAAATATGCTGAGAGTTTCCCTTCATTAAATGATGTTTACGAAACAAGTAAATTATTAGAAACTTATGTTGTTAGTTTAAACCAAATAGGCGCAGAACTACCAGAGTGGGTAGCAAGCATAGACATTGATCGTGAAAAACTAAACATATTACATGAGAACTTTCACAAGTTTGAGGATAGAGTAGCAGGTCGTGTAGACAAAAACAGCTTACCTATTCAGATTAGTGAAATGAAACATCCGGAAAAAATTAGAGTTCTTGATTTATTTAATAAAGTAAATATGACAGTACATACACTAGAGGGGTTTGACAACGTAAACAAAAATCGTAATGTAATACATAGTTATTCTTGTTTTCGTAAGTTTGTCCCTACTGAGTTGAAACCAAAAGTGACAGATGAATTAAGAAAAGATTTTATCCCTGATATTGAAGAAGTAGAGCCTAATCAGCCATGGTTGTCGTTAAGCTATGCCACAATAGGAAAAAATTTGTCGCACTGTTTTCAAGATAATGATACTTCAATAGTAAGACAAGAGTTGTTAAGTCCGCAAGTTTTGGTTTCTAGCGACTTTAATGTAAATATAAAACAACATAAAATCGCTATACGAAAAAAACATCAAAAAACTTTACCTACCTTAGAAGAATCAATGAACAAATATTTAGATAAAATATCTGAATGGGTAAAAGAAAACAATCTTGAGGATCATGTGGATTTAGAAGCAGCAGAGAACAGATACATTTTTACTCCCTGTTTAGCTAAATTAATATATCCATCTAACAGAATGTCGGTAGAACAAGTCAAAGAGTTGACGAGTGAATATGTTATAAGAGAATTTGGTCTTATGGAGGCCTCCGGTCAATTTATAATAAAAAAGGGTACTTGTTAGTGTTAGCATCTAAAAAAGTTTATCAAGATCATACTAATTTTTTTGTTGTGTTGCGTCAAGATCGAGGTGACGATACCCAACCTCGAATGCCTGACTGGAAATTAAAATTCAAAGTAAATACTACTTCAATAGCAGATCTCTGGCGTAAATCTATGCTAGAAAATTTTTTGTTGGATACTGCCTATGCTGGAAAGTATTTATTGGATAAAAAATTTATGTTTAAGGGGTTTGTGACCTCACCTGAAGATCGTCATCCACTTAGAGGCCTGCCTAGAATGTGTGATGAAATGAATTTTGCAATATATACTGTAAATGAAAAGATGGCAAAATATGGTTACCCACACATTGATTTATATTTTACAGTAGAAAAATTGTTGGGGCCAGAGTATAGAGATATAATGAATGACATACACCATCATTTTGAAACATTAATGGGACAATCGTGGGCTCCTAGTAAATGGTATAAACTACTACAGGGGGGTGATTTAAAAGAGCCTTTCGAAACGCAAATCGCTCGCTGGGCAATAGGTGAATTAAATTATTGTTGCCATGAGATAGAATCTACTATAGAAGCGATTAATCAAAAAAAATGGTGGGGGAACGGACACAGTGCTGCTATTGGTTTGAGTTATTCTAATCAACACCACGATCAAGTTATTTACAAAAATCACACAAAGTATTATAATATAACTTTAGAACATTATAAAGAATATGTGCCAACTCTATGCGAATTTGGAACAATAACTCCTTTCTATAGTCAATTAGGAAAAACACCGAAAGAAGCATTTGATGACGGAGATGATTATATTGAGAAAGAAAATATCACCCCGGAAGTTTATATGAGGGGAGAAACTAATATTTTTTGGATGGGAGCCAAACCTTACGAAGAACCAAAATGTTTGTATGAGCATGCTGAAGAAAGTGGATTCAAGGCTTGGTTAGAAAAAAATGGATGGGAAATTGATGATCCTAGATTGGCACTGGGACAATGTATACTAGCCAGAATTGATGCAGATTATCACAATCTTAATACTCCAGAAGGAGTTGATAAGTTTAAAGAAAAATTATATAGGTATAACAATGTAGTAGAAGTTGGTTTTGCAGATGATAATATGCACACACTTGTAAGCAAAAGATATGAAAACACTTGGTTAGATCAATACGAAGCTATATTAAAAGCGTATAAACTGGAATGGAAAAAAATATGACAGATAAAGAAGAAGATACTAATAAAGAAGAATTAGAAACTGAAGAAAATAAACAAAATGAACTTGAAGAAAAATTAAAGAAGTTGAGAGAACAGGATCCGTTTATATATGATTAGCTGGGGCGTAAGTGCAGGGTTCCATGATGCGGCTTTGACTGTTATCAAAGACGGATACATTGCCTTTGCCTCACATTCTGAACGATACAGTAAAATTAAAAATGATAAAAACCTGTGCCCAGGCCTTGTCAGAGCAGCCATGTTGTATGGTGAACCTGATATAATATTTTGGTATGAGAATCCTCTACTCAAAGCAACCCGTAGAATATGGGCAGGCCAAAAGAACTGGTATAAAAATCCAAGAGAATATTTTAAAGAGGTAGGCTATAATCCTAAATGTGTAATAGAATGGGGCAACCATCACAAGTCACATTGGGCTGCTGGGTATTATACAAGACCAAATCACTTTGTTGACTGTGCTACGCTTGTTGTTGACGCAATAGGGGAATGGACAACCACCTCAATCTGGAAAAATGAGAAAAAAGTTTGGTCGTCACGTTACCCAAAATCTTTAGGACTTTTTTACAGTGCCTTTACAGACAGGTTAGGACTCAAGGCAAACGAAGATGAATATATCCTCATGGGCATGGCAGCTTACGGTGACTCTAACAGATTCTATGACGAGATAGAAAAACTAACACATGGTAAAAATCTACACAAAGGTGTTCGTTGGTGGCGGCCAGAACTAAAGTCAGAACAAGATAAGTTTGACATAGCGGCTGCTGTACAAAGAGTATTTGAATCATACTTACATGGCTTGTTGAATAAGACAAAAGAAATAACAGGTCAGAATAAACTTGTTTACATGGGCGGCTGTGCCTTAAACTGTCTTGCTAACAGACTGATACCACATTACTTCAAAGAGCATTGGATAATGCCTAACCCAGGCGATGCGGGGTCATCACTTGGTGCTGTACTTGCAGGACTAAAAGAAAAAGTAAATTTTCACACTCCCTATTTAGGACATGAAATAGTAGGCGAATATCCGGTTGACAAACTACTACAAGAACTGTTACAATATGGGATAGTTGGAGTAGCAAATGGACGAGCAGAATTTGGCCCAAGAGCATTGGGCAACCGTAGCTTGTTAGCAGACCCACGTGGTGAAGAAATGAAAGATGCTGTGAACAAGATAAAACAGCGACAGGAGTTTAGACCGTTTGCCCCTGTTATTAGACAACATGATGTTGCTGATTATTTTGAGGTTAGTAAGACTTTTCATTCGCCATATATGCAACAGGTTGTGAAGTGTAAACACAAACACTTGTTCCCTGCAATCGTTCACAAAGATGATACAAGTAGGGTACAAACAGTAACGTATAATTCTAATCCTGGGTTATATATACTATTAACACGTTGGTATGAAGAAACAGGGTGTCCTATGTTACTGAATACGAGTTTGAACATAAAAGGACATCCTATTGTCAATACTCGTGCTGATGCACAAAAGTTTGCTGAAAAATATGATGTAAAAGTTTATTAAGGAATAAATATCTTTATTATGGGACAAGTAATACCTTTCAAAAGAAAGCCCAAAATACGTGAAGCTAAAGTAATAGGTCATAGATTATCATTCTACACAGATGAGGAGATAGACATAGCACTTTTAGCTCTCAATATGTATGGGTTCGACAAACTGAGATATACAGTAGACACTATGAAATCTCTGGATCCCTTGTACATAAGGGCCTGTCTAGCAAAACTAAGAAACAGTGATCTCATATCCTCTCTTGGCAAGAGAGTAATAAATATGATTATTGATAACATGGAGGAAATACGTGATGCCAATTAAGTTTAAGAAAAGTGTTGCTAAGTTTGTGAAGCAAAGCAATGGAACTCAAAAAAAGGTTATGGATCATTTTTATATGAGCAATACGTCCACAAAAGATATTGTGGCGGCATATGAATCTACTCGTATTAATAAATACAAAGATAAACTCAAAAAAGAACTCGTTAGACGAGGTGTATTAGATGCCCACGTATAGTTTTCGTAACAACGAAACGGGTGAAGAATATGATAAGATTATGTCTTGGGATGCCAAGGTTGAGTATCTAAAGGAACATCCTGAAATAGAATCAATTATCACCGGTGCCCCAGGACTTGTAGCAGGCACGGGTGACCGCACGAAACCGCCATCCGGTTTCAAAGAAGTATTATCCAGAATTGCTGATGCGAACCCCAACAGCCCATTGGCTAACGACTATGGTAAAAAAGATCATAAGTCTGTTAAGATTAGAGAAACGGTGCAAAAAATTAGCAGCAATATTATGGAGTAAAAATGTTCTATGAAATTGATTTTTCAGATGGCACAAATTTAACTACCTTAAGATATAAAATATATGATACTCCCATAGCAAATATATGGAAAGAAGTTACTAAAAATGTATTATCACAAAAAGACTGTAGCATCTATCCATTTTTTTGGAAACACACATTTGGGTCAGATGATGAATTTTTAAAAATATGGGATAAAATGTATGAGAATGTTCAAAGATGGAACAGTGGAGAGACTTTTGTAGATCCAAAAAAAATTGTCATGCCAAAGGATGTTCCTTCTAAGAATTTGGAAAAAGTTTTGAACTATTTACATGAAGAATTCCACAAATTTGAAGAAATGTATGCACCCAACCATCCTAGAAGAAAAGGCGATTATGATATAATGCAGGTATTGAATAAAGATATACATACATTAGAACATCATGCCCGCCGCGACGATGCAGTGAAGTGTGGATTCTTTAATTATTCACCTCAATGTAGTAGAAGTGGGAATGACAGAAAACCAATACCAGCACATCAGATAAACAACTGGACTAGTAAGATATTACACGGCTCTTTACATTTAGGATATAATACCATAGGAAAAACTTTATGGCATTGTGTTCAAGACAATGACATTGAACTAGTAAAACAAAAAATGACAAGGCCTCAAAATGGCATAAGCAATGAAACTATATTAAATTTTTTGCCAGAAGGCAAAATGTATGACAACACATCTAATGACAAACAAAAAATTATTGATTGGGTACGTGATAACAAACTAGAAGAATACGTAGATTTAAACGATCCAAAAAATTTTATGATAGGAATGGGTCCTATTATAGGAGAACTAGAAACTTTAATTAACATAGAGGAGGCAAATGCTTTACTTAAAACAAGTGACCCTGTAAAATGTAAACTTATATAATGCCCACTAAACTTACCCCATAGGAAATATATATGGCAAAGAAGAATCTTCAGTTAGTACAGAATGAAAGTGGTGGTCCAAACAACAGTCTTAAAATGAGGATTGAAGACCTCAGAACAATCAGTGCTAAAACAGAAAATCAAGGCCAGTTTATGTCGCAGTATGCGTATAAGCCGGCCTTTTTGCTACATGGTTGTGCAGGCACGGGCAAGACTTTCATAGCATTATATCGCGCACTGGAAGAAGTAATGGACAAGGGCTCGACCAGAGACAAAGTAATTATAGTTAGGTCTGCTGTGCCGTCCCGTGAAATTGGCCATTTGCCAGGCGACCAAGATGAGAAAACTGAGGTGTATAGCGCACCCTACCAATCAATGTGTCAGGAACTTTTCCCAACGAAACAGCAACCGTATCAGAGGTTGATAGAACAAAAGTATTTGGATTTCATGTGTACTTCATTTGTCAGAGGTATCACACTAGACCATTCTATTGTTATCGTTGATGAATGTCAGAACTTAAATGACATGGAAATCAATTCCATAATGACAAGGGTAGGAGTCAATACAAAAATAATCTTTTGTGGTGACTTCCGACAAACGGACCTTTACAAGAGGAACGATTTGTCAGGACTTAAAAAGTTTATGGTAACCGTTGAAAATATGCCATCCTTCTGTTCCATTGAATTTGGGTCAGAAGATATAGTCAGATCAGCACTGGTCCGGGAGTATATTGAGGCCAGAATGAAATACGAGGACGATTATCTCGTAAGTGCTTGATTTATAAGCGCTTTTAATTTTACCAATAAAATCAAGCACTTACGTCAGAAATGGCCTAAGTGCTTGTTTTCCTTAGGCCAAAAAGGGCTTGACTTTTCCTCAGATTCGTGTATAATGTCACTTATAAACTGATAAATTAACTTGTGAGGAGATGTTTATGAGTAGTAATACAGCAAAATTGTGTGAACTTATTGTGAGTTTTCATCACGCAGTCCGTAACCCTGAGAACTTAGACGAGCGCGGCCGTATCAACTGGAACTTTGTGGATGCCGATATTCACATGGACGCAGGCGAGGCAGGCCAGGATGTACCTGAGGAGTGGTATGGTATATTCAACGATCTCGCAGATGATTATGAAATGCAACAGCTACAGGAGTCTGTATAATGTGGAACTTAGAAGGTATGCGTGTTAAAGGTCTTTATCTTAACGGTGACCAGCCGGTCAGCGGCAAAGTAACCCATAGCCGTGTTTGTTACGGTGGTGGTGTCTCTCACCATATCAAATTGGACGAAGGCTTCCAGTGGAAAAATGCCGCTGGCAAGGTTGTTATCAGTCGTGAGGCTGGTGAGTGTGTTATTGTTGACCACAAGTATATCACGGAGGTGCGTGACTAATGCTAATCGTTACTGATGGCTATCAATCCCAGATTTTTTCTTGTCACCAAGAGGTCATAGATCAGTTAGGTCAAGATATTTTTGACGCACTGATGAATGATGAGCATTCTCAATTTTCAATGAGCTTTGTACACTAATGTCTAAAAAAGAAAGCTACAAGTTTCCGACCCCTACGAATCCGATTGCTGAACTAATCAAGCGCCGTCGGTTACAGGTACTTGTACACTCCTGCATCTATTATGCTTTAGATGACAACATTGTACCTGACCATATTTTTGATGGATGGGCAAGAGAACTTGAGCAGTTAATGAAAGATCATCCTGATGCTTACAGTGACAGGTTTGATTATGCTTTTGAAGAATGGGACAGCTCCTCTGGTTTTAATTTACCAAACCGAGATCCTTGGATATTAAATAAAGCACAATGGTTGCTTAAAAATAGGTAAGCACCCTTAGCTCAATCGGATAGAGCAACGGCCTTCTAAGCCGTAGGTTGCAGGTTCGATTCCTGCAGGGTGTACCATAAAATCTGCGGGCAACGCGCACCCAAGTACATTCCGGACACTGTATTGGTTGGGAAAACTGTTGCACTAATTTGTATAAGTAAAAATATGTTTAAAAGAATAGAAATAGATTTAAAAATACCCGAAGCAGAAGTTACAGAACACGGTAGGTTCTATAGTACACCTGAAGGAAATCTATACCCTTCAGTCACCACCGTTATGTCATATCACACCAGAGAAGCCATCAAAGCCTGGCGTGAACGTGTTGGTGAAGAAGAAGCTAACAAAATCAGTAATCAGTCAGCTACGAGAGGCACAAAGATACATGACTTGTGCGAGAACGTGTTGCTGAATAAAGACATAGATACAAGTAATCTTAGTTTGTTAGACAAACAGATGTGGGATCGTTTTCGTCCTGTGTTGAACAACATAGACAACATTCACGCAATCGAGGACCCACTTTACAGTGACCACTTACGTATGGCTGGTCGTGTAGATTGTATCGCTGAATGGGAAGGTAAACTGTCAGTTATTGACTTTAAGACCTCGCGCAAGAATAAAAAGAAAGAATGGATTGATAACTATTTTATGCAATGCACTTCATACGCTATTATGTTTGAAGAAATGACAGGTATACCTGTTCCCCAAATCGTTGTTGCTATAACAGTAGAGGATGAGTTTCCTCAGGTGTTTGTTGAAAAGCGTGACAACTACGTAGAGAAACTTCTAGACTTGCGTTTAGAGTATGAAAGGTTTGAAAAACTATATGCTAAGGTACGATTCCCCTAGTGATTTAAGTGTAGCTTATCTTTTAGAAAGAGCTAAAAATTTATCACCCAACAAACCAGCAATAACATTTGAAGATGTTACATATACTTGGCAACAGGTCTATGATAGAGTAGTTTCTCTTTCTTGCTATCTAAAAGATAGAGGTGTTTCGCCTAAAGATAGGGTTGTTTTCATAGGAGAAAACTCTAACAAATATATTGAACTTATGTTTGCTTGCTCTTTTGTTAATGCTATAATTGTCCCTGTTAATTTTAGATTAGCTGAAAGAGAAATAAAAGATATTATTCAGGATTGTGATCCTGCTTTGGTTTTATATGATATTGCTGACGGTTGTTATGAATCTGTTTCAGATATTCCTGAATTTCATCCGGGAGTGAACGAAGACATCTACGGTATAATTTATACAGGAGGAACAACAGGAACTCCTAAAGGAGCAGTCATCACTCACAAAGCCATGTATATTGCTTCTATGGCTTTTAATTTGACTTTTAATCTTAATGGTGATGAAACTTCTTTAATATCATTGCCATTGTTTCATATTGCTTCTCATAATAGATTCTTTGCTTCAACTTTGTTACAGTCACATTCTGTTATAATGCGTAAATTTGAAACAGAAAAGTTCCTACAAAATATAGAGAAACATAAAGTAAATGTTTTTATTGTTGTTCCTACCATGTCTCAAATGTTATTAGACTACAAAGAATTTTTAAATTATGATACAAGCTCGGTTAAAATATATCAAAGTGGTGGTGCACCTCCTACTGAAGAACAATTAGAAAAATTAAGAAAGTTTTTCCCAAATGCTAAAGTTCTTAATAATGTAGGCATTACTGAATGTGGTGGTGCTGTTTTATTAGACGGCAAACCCGTTACAGGAATACAAGTAAAAATTGAAGAAGGAGAACTTTTAGTAAGAAGTCCTTACATGATACATGAGTATTGGCAGAAACCAGAAGAAACCTCTAAAGTTATAAAGAATGGTTGGTATCACACAGGTGATGCCGTGCGAAAAGAAGGCAACAAATACATACTCTGCGGCCGAATCAAAGATATGTTTATATCGGGTGGAGAGAATGTTTATCCATTGGAGATTGAACGTGTTTTGATGAGCCATCCAAGTGTTAAACAGGTAGCTGTTATTGGCGTTCCGGACGAAAAATGGGGTGAAGTGGGGTGTGCTTTTATTGTTGGCAAAAATGCAGACTATGTTAATTATTGTCGAAAATATTTAGGTGAGTTTAAAGTACCGAAACAATATCGCTATGTAGATGAATTGCCATTGACTGCTATAGGAAAGGTTGACAAGCAGGCATTAAAACTGTTATAATATAAATATTGAATCTAACGGAGTATTGTATGAATAAGTTTCTTATTTTTACAGCATTGTTAGCAGCGGGTTTACTCGCTGTAAAAGTATTAGTGACAGAAGAAGTATCTGCGGTACAGGTGGAGCCTATCAATATAGAGTTTAAGTTTGATACTGGTCCATTATATAGAGATGTAGAATGTCTCGCCCAAAATATTTATTTTGAGGCAAGAGGCGAACCACACACTGGCCAAGTGGCTGTTGCTTATGTGGCGTACAACCGAGTAAAGGATGATAGGTATCCTGATACACTTTGTACTGTTATTAAGCAAGGTCCTATATCACCTTGGTTTCTGATGGAACATGACAGAATAGTTCCTATACGAAACAAGTGCCAATTTAGTTGGTGGTGTGATGGACGTAGCGACCAACCAAAAGATATGTGGGCATGGGGTCGTGCTATGGACGTAGCTGCAGGTGTTATAAATCATAAGTATGAGGATCCTACTAAAGGTGCCTTGTGGTATCATAATGATGAGGTAGATCCTGATTGGGCAGGTGCTATGGAGGTAACTGCCAAAATAAACAAACACACCTTTTACACTATGGAGTAGTAAGTGAACTTAGAAGTTATTACAAACGATTTTATGGCAGAAAAACAAAAACCAACTGACACATTTTTAATTACAAAACAATTTAGAACGCCAGCTGAATTTTCAAAACACATTGAACAGACAGCAGTGAGAACACAATCTTCCTGTATGGACATTTTAATTGATTATTGTATAAAAAACGAAATAGAAGCTGACAGTTTATCCAAGATTATTAATGCAAGTTTGCGTTCTAAACTTGAAGCAGAAGCACAAGACTTGAATCTACTTAAGGTTAAATCTAACAAACTACCTTTTTAATATGACGGCTTTTGAAGTCTATAAATTATATGCAGCTTTACGGTTGCACTTTACTGATCCTAAGTATGATATTACTGTTACTAAGGGTCGTATAGGTAACCTAAGAGCTTCTTTTGAGAAACGAAAAGACACGCAACATATGTATAAGTTAGCAAACACTTATACACGCACAGAAGTTATAAACATTCTTGTGGCCAACTTTATCACAGGCGATAATACGGCCAACATCTATACAGGTAATTTTGTAGATAATTACAAAAACTACTTGACAAGACGTAAAA